>Ga0233425_10000053_pt1 | contig 278896 bp, 268 predicted proteins | sample Watercolumn_Towu_2_FD_181712 | JGI IMG/M metagenome (GOLD analysis project Ga0233425, IMG submission 181712) | Freshwater microbial communities from Lake Towuti, South Sulawesi, Indonesia - Watercolumn_Towuti2014_140_MG | ecosystem: Environmental > Aquatic > Freshwater > Lake | place...
CGAAGAGACTGTTGCACTCCGGGATGGATGATGTGGACTTGCAATGATCGACGGAGAAGAAGATCATGACGTAGCAATATAAAGTCTGGATACCCTCTACCGTGGGGGCAGCAGCTAGAGACTTTGATCGATTGATGATCCGGCGCCACGCCCGAGCGGATCAGCCCGAAGGGGACGGGCAGGCGGTCGATGATATCGACCCGCACGTTATCGCCGAATGCCTTTTGACAGGCCTCGGCGGTATAATAGCCGGCCGGGCCGGAGCCGATCACCGCGACGTGGCGCATCCTGGCATCTCCTCTGCTTGTCGTCACAGGCTAAACGCTTGAGCCGCGGGACGCCAGACGGCCACAGCGACGATCTTGTCTGCCGCCGTTTTGGTGCTTAAACCGCGCATAACATGACGATAAGGGAAGGGGCCGCGGCGCCGTTGGACATTATATGCGTCGCGCCTGGCGACCGACGCGGTGTCGGCGCGTTCCCGGCCGGGATCGGGTCGCTCGCGTCACGGCGGAGGGTGATGTCGTCATGACGCTGCGCACGATCTGTCTGCACGGCCCCGAAAGTACCGGCAAGTCAACGATGGCGGCGCGGCTGGCGAAGCATTTCGACACCGTCTACGTCCCCGAATTCGGCCGTACCTATTGCGAGCGTTATGGCAGCGACGTTACGATGGCCGACCTGGTCGTGATCGCCCATACGCAGGATCTGAAGGCGCAAAAGGCGATGGACGCGGGCGACGGGCCAGTGATCCTCGATACCGATCCGCTGATGACGGCCGTGTGGGCGGACATGATGTTCGGTCGGCGCGATCCGTGGTTCGCGCGCTGGGCCAATACCGCCGACCTGTATCTGTTGCTCGACATCGATCTGCCGTGGGAGTCGGATGGCGTGCGCATCTATGGCCAGCCGGTCGACCGGCGGCGCTTCTACGATCTGTCGCGGCGCGAGCTGGATCGGCGCGGGGTGGCGTACCGCACGATCGGGGGCGAGGGCAGCCGCCGCTTCCTCAACGCGCTGGAGGCGATCCGGGCGGCATCGTGAGGGGGCGGCGGCGCCACGGGGGGCGTGCCCCCATGCGCCGCCGCCGATCGATCAGCGATGCAGCGCCGGGGCGTCCGGCGATGCTTGCGACGGCGCGAGCTTGGTGTTCAGCACCCAGCCGACATTGTCGTTCTCGTCAGCGACCTCCCACCACAGGCCGTTCTTGTTGCCGGTGGGGTAGAGGATGCCGCCGATCGGGATCGTGCGGATCGTCTTCGCCGATGCCGCCGCGCTGGCGCGGAGCGCGACGGGGGATTGTGCGGTGAAGGTTTTCGCCGGCGCCGCCTCCGCCGTGCCGGCGGATCCCGCCGTGATCAGGCCGAGCGAGTTGACCATCTTGGTATAGGCCTGGATGAACGACAGCGTGACGATGCGCCCGATATCGGTATTGTCATAGCCGCCGCCGACGGCGCCGCCGACCGCGAAGAAGCCCCCGCCGCCCAGGGAGACATTGTTCTTCGCGGCATAGCCGTCTTCGGTCGCGATCGTCTCGGTCGTGCGGACGTTGGTCAGCGACAGAACGGTATTCGCCTCCATCTTCTTCGTTTTCAGCCCCCCCAGCAGGCCGCCGACGCGACCGCCCAGCAAGCCGCCGATACCGCCCCCCACGGCGTTGCCGCTGACGTTGCTGTTGGCGCCCTGCACTTCGGCCACCAGCACGTAATCGGCCGCTTTGATCTGGCCCTGGCCGACGTTCGCGCCGCGTTGCAAACCAAGGTTTCCGCCGATGGCGCGCTCGCGCTCCGCCGCGCTGAGGCCGCTGCCGCGGTCGATCAGGTTGAAACAGCCCGAACGCGCCACCAACACCTTCAGCAGCTTCGACGGCGGCGCGAGCGACCAGGCTGTCCAGTAAGAGGAATCGTCGCCGTCGATGATCGACAGCGTGCCCAGCTTTCGGGTGCAGTGCGGCACGTCGTTCGCGGTCTGCTCCTGCAGGCGCTGTCCCGCCGATGGCCGGGCCAGCTTCTGCGCATCGACGGGCGACGCGGCGAGGAGTACGGAAAGGGCAGCGACCGCCGACAAGGCCATGTTCGTCATGACATTCCCCTCTGCTCGGCCGTCCCCGAAGCGCCCCCTGCGCCGGCGACCGGCCGGTTTATGACAGGTGGCCCCCCTAGCACTGGCCGCCATGCTGCGCTAGGCGCGCGAAGACCATGACGACCCCGCTCGACAAGATCCGCAACTTCTCCATCATCGCGCATATCGACCATGGCAAGTCGACGCTGGCCGACCGGCTGATCCAGGCGACCGGCGGCCTGTCCGATCGTGAGATGAGCGAGCAAGTGCTCGATAACATGGAGATCGAGAAAGAGCGCGGCATCACCATCAAGGCGCAGACGGTGCGGCTGGCGTACAAGGCTGGCGATGGCGAAACCTATACGCTGAACCTGATGGACACGCCGGGGCACGTGGATTTCGCCTATGAGGTGAGCCGCAGCCTCGCCGCGTGCGAGGGGGCGCTGCTGGTGGTCGATGCCGCGCAGGGCGTCGAGGCGCAGACGCTGGCCAATGTCTATCAGTCGATCGAGCATGATCATGAGATTGTGCCCGTTATCAACAAGATCGACCTGCCCGCCGCCGAACCGGAAAAGGTGAAGGCGGAGATTGAGGACGTGATCGGCATCGATGCGTCCGAGGCGGTGCTCGCCAGCGCCAAGTCGGGGATCGGCATTGCCGACATCCTGGAGGCGATCGTCCGGAAGATCCCGGCGCCCAAGGGGGATGCCGACGCGCCGCTGAAGGCGATGCTGGTGGATAGCTGGTATGACCCGTATCTCGGCGTCGTGATCCTCGTCCGCGTGATGGAGGGGACGCTGCGCAAGGGGCAGCAGATCAAGTTCATGCAGGCGGGAACCACCCACCTGATCGATCGGGTCGGCTGCTTCCGCCCGAAGATCGAGCAGCTGACCGATCTCGGCCCCGGCGAAATCGGCTTCATCACCGCGCAGATCAAGGATGTCGCACAGGCGCGCGTCGGCGACACGCTGACCGATGCCAAGCGACCGACCGAACAGGCGCTGCCGGGCTTCAAGGAAGTGCAGCCGGTGGTGTTCTGCGGCCTGTTCCCGGTCGACGCCGCCGATTTCGAGAAGCTGCGCGAATCGATCAGCAAGCTGCGGCTGAACGACGCCTCGTTCAGTTTCGAGATGGAGACGAGCGCGGCGCTGGGCTTCGGCTTTCGCTGCGGCTTCCTCGGGCTGCTGCATCTGGAGATCATCCAGGAACGTCTGACGCGCGAATATGACCTTGACCTGATCACTACCGCGCCGTCGGTGGTGTATCAGATCGAACTGACCCATGGCGGCGGGCAGATCGATCTGCACAACCCCGCCGACATGCCCGATCCCAACAAGATCGAGTCGATCGCGGAGCCATGGATCGAAGCGACGATCTACGTCCCCGACGAATATCTCGGCAGCATCCTGAAATTATGTCAGGACCGGCGTGGCATCCAGAAGAACCTGACCTATGTCGGTGGGCGGGCGCAGGCGACCTATGAACTGCCGCTCAATGAAGTGGTCTTCGATTTCTACGACCGGCTGAAGTCGCTGTCGAAGGGCTATGCCAGCTTCGACTATCACCAGATCGGCTATCGCGAGGGTGATCTCGTCAAGATGAGCATCCTCGTCAACGAGGAGCCGGTCGACGCCTTGTCGATGATCGTACACCGCGGCACCGCCGAGGCGCGCGGACGCGGCATGTGCGAGCGGCTGAAGGAACTGATTCCCAGGCATCTGTTCAAGATCCCGATCCAGGCGGCGATCGGCGGCAAGGTGATCGCGCGCGAAACGATCAGCGCGATGCGCAAGGACGTGACCGCGAAATGCTATGGCGGTGACGCCACCCGAAAGCGCAAGCTGCTTGAAAAGCAGAAAAAGGGTAAGGCGAAGATGCGCGAATACGGCTCGGTCAGCATCCCGCAGGAAGCATTCATCGCCGCCCTGCGGATGGGCGACGAAAGCTAGGGCGGCTCGTTTTCGGCTGATCCTTCCCCCCTTGCGGTGCAGAATGGCGGGGCGACGCGCCGTGCAACAGCGCGGGAGGTTAACGGATCCATTGTATCCGGAGGGATACGGTGCGATGAGGCCGTTGATGCTGCATCGCGCCCTGCTCCTCCTCGCCCTGTTGATCGCTCTTCCCACCCAGGCCCAGGCCCAGGCGCAGTCGCGCGGGCCGCTGGTCCTTGCCGCCGCGAGCATGCAGGGGGCGCTCGACGAGGCCGCCACCGCCTGGGCGCGGCAGGGGCATGCCCGGCCGGTCCTGTCCTACGCCGCGTCCTCCGCGCTCGCGCGGCAGGTGATGGCGGGCGGGCGCGCCGATCTGTTCATCTCGGCCGACAATGACTGGATGGACGCGGTGGCGCGGCAGGCGTTGATCGTGCGCGGCACGCGCGCGGTGCTGGTGCGCAACCGGCTGGTGATCGTCGGGCGGGCCGGTACGCCGAATCTGGGAGCGATGCGCGGGATCGCGCTCGCGCGCCTCCTCGGCCGAGCGCCGCTTGCCATGGCGGACCCGGCGGCGGTGCCCGCCGGCAAATACGGTGAGGCGGCGCTGCGTCGCCTGGGGGCATGGGATGCGGTCGCGCCGCGTGTCGTGCGGGCGGAGAATGTCCGCGCCGCACTGGCCCTGGTCGAGCGCGGCGCCGCTCCGTACGGGGTGGTCTACGCCACCGACGTGGAAGGCGCGACGGGGGTGCGCATCGCCGGATATTTCCCGCCGCGCAGCCATCCGCCGATCGTCTATCCCATCGCGCGTCTGTCACGCGGGGTATCGCCCGAGGCGGAGGCGTTCCGTCGCTTCCTGTTGTCGTCCGCGGGGCGCGCGATCCTGTTGCGACACGGCTTCGTGCGCCCTTGAGTGACGGGCTGATCGGGATCGTCCGGCTGACGCTGCTGATCGGCGGCGTCGCTACGCTGGTGACGCTGCCGATCGCGTTCGCGCTGGCATGGTTGCTCGCGCGGGGGCGCTTTCCGGGCAAGGTGCTGCTCGACGGAATCGTCCACCTGCCGCTGGTGGTGCCGCCGGTGGTGACCGGCTGGATATTGCTGCTCGCCTTCGCGCCCGCCGGGGTGTTGGGCGCGCCGCTGGAGCGCTGGTTCGGCGGCAGCGTGCTGTTCCGCTGGACCGGCGCGGCGATCGCGGCGGGCGTGATGGCCTTGCCGTTGATGGTGCGCGCCATCCGGCTGTCGATCGAGGCGGTCGATCGGCGGCTGGAGCAGGCCGCTAGCACGCTGGGAGCGGGGCGATGGCGGGTGTTCGCGACGATCACGCTGCCGCTCGCCGCGCCCGGCGTCGCGGCGGGAGCGGTGCTCGGTTTCGCCCGGTCGATCGGCGAATTCGGCGCGACGATCACTTTCGTCTCGAACGTACCGGGTGAAACGCAGACGCTGCCGCTGGCGATCTATGCCGCGCTTCAGCGGCCGGGCGGCGAGGCGGAGGTGTGGCGCCTTGCGGCGGTGTCGGTTGCGCTGTCGCTGATCGCGCTGATCGTATCGGAGGCGCTGGTACGGCGCGCCGGACGGGGCGTGCATGTCCTTTGACCTGTCGGTCAGCGTACAGCGTGGCGGGCGCATAGTGTCCGCCGCGCTGCGCACCGACGCGGCGCTGACGGTTCTGGTCGGGCCGTCGGGGGCGGGCAAGACGACCATCCTGGACATGATCGCTGGGCTGATCCGCCCCGACCACGGCCATATTCGCGTCCTCGGGCGCACCTTGTTCGATCGCAGCGCGGGGGTCGACCTGCCGGTGCCGCAACGCGCGGTCGGTTATGTCTTTCAGGAGGCACGGCTGTTTCCGCATCGCCGGGTGCGTGCCAATTTGCTGTATGGCGCGCGCGACGACCAACGGCTGGCCGAGGTCGCGGCCACGCTCGACATCGCTCACCTGCTCGATCGATGGCCGCGCACACTGTCCGGGGGAGAGGCGCGGCGGGTCGCGATCGGGCGGGCGCTGCTCAGCGCACCGCGTTTCCTGTTGCTGGACGAGCCGCTGTCCTCGCTCGATCCGGCGCGGCGCGAGGAAGCGATGCGCGCGATCGAGCGGGTCCGTGACGCGCGCCTCGTCCCGATCCTGATGGTAACCCATGATCGCGCCGAGGCGGAGCGGCTCGCCGACCGGATCGTGCCGATCGATCAGGCAGCGGTCGACGAGGGCTGACCCACTGCGGTCGTGGCGCCATCCCGACGCTTCCGCTGGTCGTGACATCGCTTGGCGGGTAGCGTTGCCGTTCCTATCGCCGCGCGGACAAAGTGGGGCGATCCGGGCGAAACGAGGGTACGAGGAGCAGGATGGCGTTTTCTGACGAGGTCGGACGGTTTCGTGAAGGCAATCCGTCGCCGCTGTACCTGCAATTGCAGCAGTTGATCCGCAACGCGATCGGCGACGGCGTGCTGGCGCGGGGCGACGCGATTCCGGCGGAGCGCGATCTGGCGCTCGAATATGACGTGTCGCGCATCACGGTGCGCAAGGCGATCGGTGGGCTGGTCGAGGAAGGCCTGCTGACGCGGCGGCGCGGCGCCGGGACGTTCGTTGCCGGACGTGTGGAGAAGAGCTTCTCGCAATTATCGTCCTTTTCAGAAGACATGATGGCGCGCGGGCGAGCGCCATCGAGCCACTGGATCAGCCGCTCGGCGGGAACGGTCGATCCTGAGGAAGCGATGTCGCTGTCACTGTCACCGGGATCGCCGGTGCTTCGTTTCCATCGCCTGCGAATGGCGGACGATCAGCCGATGGCGCTGGAATTCTCGACCATCGCCGGCTTCTGCTTGCCGGGTGTCGGCTCGGTCGACGATTCGCTATACACTGCGCTGGAGCGGGCCGGGCATCGCCCGGCGCGGGCGTTGCAACGGTTGCGCGCGGTGCCGTTCGGTGCGGAGCATGCGCGGCTGTTGGGGGTGGACGCGGGCGCACCCGGCCTGTTGATCGAACGGCGCGCCTTTCTGAAGGACGGGCGCGCGGTCGAATTCACGCGGTCCTATTATCGTGGCGACGCCTATGATTTCGTCGCCGAACTGTCGGATATCTGAGGTGCGCCGGCCTGCCTTGGGCTTAGGCCAGGGCCTCCCCGCCGATCGTGGTCGCGACGGCGTGCAGTGTGGCATCGAGCCGCACCCAGTCGGCGCGTCGCCCGACCGACAGCGTGCCACGCTCCCCGGAAAGGCCCAGGAACGCCGCCGGGCTGGTCGCGGCCATCGCCCCGGCCTGTGCCGGGCTTAGCCCCAGCCGCGCGACCGACTGCCGTACCGCGCCCGCCATATCGAGGTCGGATCCGGCCAGCGTGCCGTCGGGGCCGACGCAGCGACCGCCCTCCACATGGATCGGCACGCCGTGAAGGACGAAGTCCTTGTGCGCCGCGCCGACGCACGGCATCGCGTCGGTGACGAGCATGAAACGGTCGAGCGGCCGGGCGCGCATCGCGATGCGCAAGGCGACGTCGCTGACGTGGAATCCGTCGACGATCACACCGCACCAGACGCGCTGATCGTCCAGCGCGGCGCCGACGACCCCCGGAGCACGATGGCCCAGCGACGACATCGCATTATAGAGATGCGTCACGCCCGTCGCTCCGGCGGCGAAGGCCGCGGTCGCGGTCGGTTGGTCGGCGTCGGTATGGCCCAGGCTGACGATCACGCCGGCGGCATGAAGCGCGGCGATGCGATCGAGCGGCACCATCTCGGGCGCGAGCGTCACCATCACCCGCCCACGGCGTGGACGGGTCAGCAGCGCCATCATCTCGTCGTCGAGCGTGCGGAAACGTGTCGCGTCGTGGATCCCCTTGCGCGCGACCGACAGCACCGGCCCCTCGATATGTGCGCCGACCACGCCCGGCACGCCGGCGGCGATCGCGGCATCGGTGACGTCGAGCGCGCGCGCGATCATGTCGGGCGTATCGCTGATCAGCGTGGGTAGAAAGGCAGTGGTGCCATATTGGTGATGCGCTGCGCCGATCGCGGCGATGCCCTCGACCGTCGGATGGTCGTTGAACAGCACGCCGCCGCCGCCGTTCACCTGTGTGTCGATGAAACCGGGCATCAGCCAGCCACCGTGCAGGTCGACCGCGTCGGGCTGATCGGCGGTGTCGTCGATCGCGACGATCCGTCCGTCGACAACGTCGATACTCGCCTGGTGCAGGACGCGCCCGGGGGTGGCGATATGGCCGTTGCGGAAGCTGTGCCGTGTCATCGCGTTCGCGTTACCTTGCTCAGGTGGCGGGGGGCATCGGGATCGAGCCCGCGCGTCACCGACAGCATATTCGCCATGCGGTAAAAGCTCTGGATCATCAGGATCGGTTCGATCGCGGGATGCGCGCGCAGCGCCGGGGGATCCCCGGCGCCATCGCGGCTCGCGTCCGCCAGACTGACATGCGCGCCGCGCCCGGCGAAGGTGGCGGCCGCGTCGCGCACGTCGTCGCCCGCGGCGTCGGACCCGGCCAGCGCGATCACCGGGAAACCGACATCGACGATCGCCATCGGGCCGTGGCGCACCTCCGCCGCGCTGAACGCCTCGGCGTGGAGCGCGCAGGTCTCCTTCAGCTTCAGCGCCGCCTCCTGCGCGATGCCGAGGCCCAGTCCGCGCCCGATGACGAACAGGTTGCGCGCCTCCGCCAGCATCGCGCCCATGCTGCTCCAGTCGAGTGCCCAGGCGCGGGCCAGTTGTTCGGGCAATTCATCGACCGCCGTCCGCAGCGCGGCGTCTTCCGCCCATGCCGCGGTCAGCGCCGCCAGTGCGGCGAGCGCGGCGATATAGGATTTGGTGGCAGCGACCGATTTTTCGGGGCCAGCCTCCAGCGCGATCAGCGTGTCCGCCGCCTCGGCGAGGGGCGAGCCGGTATCGTTGACCAGCGCGACCACATGCGCCCCCGCCGCCTGTTGCGCCGCGACGGTGGCGAGCAGATCAGGGCTGCGCCCGCTCTGCGAGATCGCGATGCATAGAGTGGCATGCGGGCCCGCGACGCGGGGCGGGGCGGCATAGACCGACGCCACCGACGGCGCGGCGGAGGCGACCGGGATGCCGCACGATGTTTCGATCAGATATTTGCCATAGGTCGCGGCATGATCCGATGATCCGCGCGCGCAGGTGACGACCACCGCCGGCGGGGTGGCGCGCAGCCGCTGTACCAGCGTCGTGATCGCGGCGCGATTGGCCGTCAGCATGCGCGCGACGGCGGCGCCGGCCTCCGCCGCCTCCTGAAACATCAGGGTTCGCTCCGCTGCCTTGATGCGCTCGTCGGTCATCAGATCCATCACTTTCCTGGGCAGGGCGATGATAGGTACTTTATTGGTACTATGCAATCGCCCTTATGCGAGGCGGTACGGCCGGGTGGTGCGGTGCGGGTTTCCGGGAAGGGGTGGCGGTGTGGCATGAGCAGGATTCAAGCAGAGTTGATGCCGGCTGGAAAGCGGACCGTCGCGCCGCCCCCCTCGACCTTCGAGGGCGGATGAATTATATACCGTTCGTTATGGAAGCGTCTCTCTCCTCTCCCTCGCGTGGGCGTCCCCGCGAATTCTGCACGACGTCTGCGCTGGCCGCGGCGCTCGGCGTGTTCTGGACCAAGGGGTATGACGGGGCCTCGATGGCCGATTTGACGAGCGCGATGGGGATTACCAAGCCCAGTCTGTACGCGGCGTTCGGCAACAAGGAGCAATTGTTCCACAAGGCGCTGGACCTCTACGAATCCGAGAAGCTGGCCTACACCCGCGAGGCGCTGCGCCAGCCCACCGCGCGCGCGGTCGCCGAGCATTTCCTGCGTGGCGCACTCGCCGCGCAGACCAGCCAGTGCGATCCCAAGGGTTGCTTGGGGGTGATCAGCGCCACCGCGTGCAGCGCTGATGGCTCGGGGATCAAGGCGGATGTCATCAAGCGCCGCGAATCGTCGCATCAGGCATTGGTAGGGCGCTTCCGTGAGGCCCAGCGCGACGGCGACCTGCCCGACACGATCGATCCGCAGACGCTGGCGCAATATCTCTATGCCTTGTTGCAGGGGATGGCCGTGCAAGCCGGCGCTGGCGCGACCCGGGAGCAACTGGAGGGTGTGGTCGAGATCGGCTTGGCGACCTGGCCGAGCAGGTGATGCCCGCCCCGCCGGAGCGGGCGCGAAAAAATTACCGATCGGTACAGAAATAGTGATTGACCGGCATCGCAGTGCTTTCTATACCATCCGGTATTGAATTAAGGCGGCCGTGCCGGTTCCTCATACCGACCGAGTTGCCGATGATCCTGTGGTGTACCGGACCGGCCGTCGGATGGTGACGGGCGCGCCAGCGATACCATTCGATATTGTATCAGGGAGTTCGACCATGGCCTATCTCGCCTTCGATCAGCAGGGTCTGTCCACGTCGAACGTACCACCCGCCGCGCCGCGTAGCGATGCCACGCCCGTCGCGCGTCTCAGCGCGCTGGAATGGTCGGTGGTGGCGATTGCGCGCAACGACCGCCTTTCCTCGTTACGCCGGCCAGGGCGTCTGTCCACCGCGTTGCGGGTCGTATTCCGGCAGCACAATCCGATGCTCGCGGACGAACGGCTGGAGGCGCTGCGCCGGATCGCGGTGCTGGGCTGGCACTATGGCTATAACGTCCCCGGCTCCGAGCTGCGCCGTTTCCTCGCGGCAGGTTTCTCGGCCGATCATTACGAACTGCTGATGGCCAGCATCAGCGCGGGCCGACTGAATCAGGATCGCGCCGTCGCGGCCTGATCGCCGTCCAGCTCGCGCAGGTCGCGACCGAGCGTCTCCTGTCCGAACCACAGGACGAGCAGCAGCGCGATCATGGTCGGTATCATCACAAGTGCGGCGGCGGCACCCATCGACAGCGCCACCCCGGCGATCGTCAGCCCCTGCGCCAACAGGCCGCCGCTTTTGGTGCAGGCCGCGACCCATCCGGTGGCGCGGCCACGCACCCGCAACGGAAAGCTCTCCGCGGCATAGGGCAGGACGATCGCGATGATGCCGTTGCTGCCGACGATCAGCAGCGCGACCGGCCACACCGGGTTGCCGCCGCCCGTCCATTCGAGGCGCAGCACCAGCGCCAGCCCAGCTAGCGTCAGCGCGATCATCACCGCCAGCGCCCATTTGGTGCTCCAGCGGCTGTACAGCCACGCGGCGACGAACACCGTGGGGCAGGCGATCAGCGCGCTTTCCGCCAGCAGGCGGCTCGATACGCCGACCGAATAGCCCTTCGCCACCAGATCGGCGGGGAGCCACAGCAGCAGCCCGAAATTGACCAGCCCCCATGACAGCGCACACAGGCTCAACGCGGTTAGCTTGCCGTACAGAGCGGCACCGTGCAGCGGTGTCAGGGCGGGCATCGCGATCGCCGGAACCGGCATCCGGCGCGTCGCGGTGGCGCCGAAGCGGCGCATCACCGCCTCGGCCTCGGCGACGCGCCCGCGCGACAGCAGGAACTTGGCGGATTCGGGGATGAACGCGCCGAGCAACACCAGGGTCAACCCGGTCGGCAGGTTCGACAGCCACAGGATGCGCCAGCCGAACACTGGCTGCAACAGTGCCGAAAGCCCGCTCGCGGCGAAATAGCCACCGACCGCGCCCAGTCCGCCGACCAGCACGAGGCTCCAGCCGCGGTGGCGATTGGGCATCATCTCCGCCAGCAGCGCATAGGTGACCGGCAGCATGCCGCCTGCCGCCGCGCCCATCATGAAGCACATCGCGATATTCCAGGCGAGGCTGGGCATTGCGCCGCAGATCGAGGTGCCGACGAACATCACCGCCGACAGCAGGATCGACGCCTTCCGGCCGTAGATGTCGGCGATCCAGCCCCACAGCACCGACCCGGCCACCGTGCCGGCAAGCGCGAAGAAGGGCACCAGCGACACCGTTCGTTTCGGCACACCATATTCGGCGATCATGCCGGGCACGGTAAAGCCGAGCGACGCGGGTTTCATCACGTCGATCACCAGCGCGATGACCAGCACCGCCATCAGTCGCCAATGCGCCGGGGTAAGCGGCGCATCCTCCGGTGCGGCGACGATCAGATCGGCGGCGGCGGCGCGCTGTACCGCCAGGTCGCGCGGCAACAGGCCATAGGCTGCGACCAGCGTGCCCAGTACGATCAGCGCCATCCCGCCAAGCATCAGCGGGTCCATCGGCATGCCGACGAGCCGATAGTGCATCGCCCGCGCCATCGCGAACATCGGCAGGTGGGCAAGCACGCCCGCGGTGACGGCGGCGCTGCCCGCCGCGAAGGCCCATGCCGCCTGACGATCGGACAGCACCGTCCTCATGCGGGCGGGCTGGCGCCGGGCGCGTCTCGCGCGGGCATCGCGAAGGTTCGCGACAGGCCATGGTACAGTTTCTCGCGGCAGACCAATTGGCTGATCCCGTCGGCGATAAAGGCGGTGGCGAACATCGGCAGCATCAGGCCACGGCTCACCGTCGTTTCGGAAAGGATGATCACCGCGGTCAGCGGCGCACGAACCACGCCGGCGAAATAACCGACCATGCCCAGGATCACGATCGCCGAGGCGGGCGATCCGGGCAGCAAGGCGTGGAGCAGGTTACCGAGCCCGGCGCCGACCGCCAGCGACGGCGCGAAAATGCCGCCGGGGAGGCCGGCGACGGCGGTGGCGAGCGTCGCGACGAACTTCGCCGGGCCGAACCACAAGGGCGCATCCACCCCGGCGATCATCGCGCGCGCCGCGCCATAGCCGGTGCCCCATGTCATGCCGGTGGCGACCCCCAGCGCGCCGACGATGCCGCCGCACGCCGTGGCGAACCAGATCGGCTGCCGCTTGGTCCAGCGCGTGACGCGATGCGTGCCCGTCGCCAATGTCAGGACCAGTCGAGAGAATAGTCCACCCACGATGCCGCCGATCACCCCGGCCAATGGCACCGCCACCAGCGCGGAGACGAGCGGCATATGCGCGCCGATCAGGCCGAAATAGACATAGTCGCCCTGTACCGATTGCGCGACCATGCCCGCGATCACGATCGCGGCGATCACCAGCAACGTCACCTTCTGCTCATAGGCGGAGGCGAGTTCCTCGATCGCGAACAGCAACCCCGCGAGCGGCGTGTTGAAGGCCGCCGCCACGCCCGCCGCACCGCCCGCGATCAGCACCGCGCCGCGCAGTGGCACGCGCAGCAGCCGATGGCTCAGCCCCATCACCGCCGCGGCGATCTGCACCGTCGGCCCTTCGCGCCCCACCGATGCGCCGCCCAGCACCGCCACCAGGGTCAGCAGCGCCTTTCCGATCACGGTGCGCATCGACACCAGCGAACGGGTGCCGCGTTCGGGATCGGCCTGTGCCGCGATCACCTGCGGAATCCCCGAGCCGCGTGCCAGCGGCACGTATCGCCGTGTCAGCCACACCAGCCCGGCGAACAGCAACGGGGTCGTCACCAGCGGCGCCCAGGGATGGCGCGCCGCATAGCCGCCGAACACCTCGGCGGCGGCGTCGGCCGCGCGGGCGAAGATCGTCGCGGCCAGCCCGATCGCGACCGCCCCGGTCAGGATCGCCAGCCGCGTGCGGAACCGCACCGAGCGCGGTCCTTGTGCGCGCAGCAGCGCCCGGTAGCGTGCCGGTGTCCAGCGACGCGCGCCGCCGCGTGGCAGGGGAGTGTCAGACATGGGGCGGGCTTTTCCACGGATGACATCGTAACGCCAGCCCGACCCGCACCGACGGCGCTTTCCATGCGCCGCCCGGCTCCCCATGTTGGCGCGATGGACGAAGACCTGCAACGCCTGGGCCTGATCGACGAGGAAGATATCGCGCTCGACGAGGCCGCGCTGACGCTGGCGCGGCTGGATCATGGCGATGTCGATCTTGAACCGTATTTCGACATGCTCGACGCGATCGAGACCCGGCTGGATATCATCGGTGCCGATGCCGATACCGCGCTGGAGCGCGCCGACGCCCTTGCAGCGGTGCTGGGGGAGGAATTCGGCTTCGTCGGCGATCAATCGAGCTATGACGATCCCGCCAACGCCGATCTGATCGCGGTGCTCGATCGGCGGCGCGGCCTGCCGGTCAGCCTGTCGATCCTGTGGGTGGCGATGGCGCGCCGCCTGGGGTGGAGTGCCGACGTGCTCGACGTGCCGGGCCATGTGCTGGTGCTGCTCGGCGCCGAGGCGGCGCCGGTGATCGTCGATCCTTTCGCGGGCGGCGCGCGCGTCGATGCGGAGCGGCTGGCGGCGCTGGTGATGGCGCATGTCGGGGAGCGCAAGCCGGTGACACATGTGTCCGCGATGCCCAATCGCGCGATCCTGATCCGCTTGCTACAGAACCAGGCGTCGCGTGCCGAACAGGCCGGGAAGGGGCGCCGCGCGCTCGCGCTCTATGCCCGCATGACGGTGGTTGCGCCCACCTATCCGCATGTCTGGTGGGAAAGGGCGCGGCTGCAACTGGTCGACGCGGATGTCGCCGCCGCGCGCGGCAGCCTGGGCGCGGTGCTGGAAATCACGCGTGATGCGGCCTGGCGCCGCCGCGTCACAGAGGCGCTGGAGAAGCTTCCCACGGAGTGAGGTCACCCGGCGGTCGGTCGATCCGCCGCTGCGAACAGGCGATAGTGATCGCGCCAGGCCTGCACCTCCGGCGCGATCGCGGCGGGCGGTGGCGCACCCGACAGCACCGCTTCCGCCACCTCGCGGTCAGGATGCATCAGCATCTTCTCCTCGCCGTCGCTGAACCACACCGGCACCAACCCGTCGCACAGTGCGTCGAGCACGGCCGCCGCGATGCCGTTGCTGATCGCGTCGCTGCCCGGCAGCAACCGGACGGTCAACGACACCGCCTCGAAGCAATTTCGCGGCGCGCGCTCGAAGTTCAGTGAAACGAGCAGGCCGGAGCGATCGGGGCGGGCCTCCTCCGCCATCCCCGCCACCCGGCGCCACGCGCAGAACCACGTGCGGCAGATATCGGGCCGGATCGCGTGGATGGTGCAGCCCTGCGTGCCGAGATGCCGGCACGGCGTGTCTTCGGGCTTCCTGAAATCGGGCGAGTCGACCCGCAGCACGGTGCAGCATATCGTGCAGGCGCCGCACTCCCGCCCGGGAAGGACCGGCCCCAGCAACATGGTTTCGACATCGGCGTCGCGAATCATCCGCCCGTTCCTACACGCCCGCTACCCGTCCGACGACCACCGGGCCAATGGTCGTTCATTGGCCCGGACGGCAGCCGGGAACGCCATCATGGGCGCTAGGCGATCGTCGCGCTGTCGCCCGGTGGCGGTGCCATGTCACTGCGTTGCTGTCGGGCGGGCGGCAACCTGTCCGCCGCCGGCCCCAATCGGGCGAGCAGCGCGGAGCGGATCGGTTGCCAGAAGGCGGAAAGTGACAGCAGCGCCGACCCGATCACCAGCGCGGTCAGCCCGATCGACAGCTCGACCACGCCCGTGGTGCGGATTAGCGACGCCATGGCGTACAGGACATAGGCGAGGCTCGATACGAGCAGCGCCCGCCGATCGACGATCAGCGCGATCGCCGCGAAAGCGATGTAGAGCAGCAACACCAGCAGCGCCCGGCCCCATCCCAGATCGCCGCCGAACACCCCCAATAGCTGAAAGGTCGGATGCGCGATCAGCGGCGCGGCAAGGAGATGGAGCCAGAAGGCGACATCGGCACGTCGCGTTTCTCGCCGGGGATCCGAAAGATCCCAGCGCATCGCGTAGACGAAGACCGCTGCGCCCCCGAGCAGGACGAACAGCGACGTGGCGGATCGCGCGGCGGGGACGGCCCACAACAGCACCCCGGTGGACAGCGCGACCACCGCCGCTGCCCCGGCGGCGGGCGTGATCGGCACCTGGAAGCGGCGCCAATGCGCCCATGCCGCGACCGCTCCCGCGGCGGAGGCGAGCGTGAGCATGCCGGCCTGTTGCTGATCGCCGGTCGCCGGCCAGCGCGTCGCCAGGGCGATGGCGATCGTCGCCGTGACCCCGCCGACGAAGGAGATCAGCAGCACGATGCTGGGCAAGGCCATCCGGCGCCGGGCGGTGAAATACAATGCCAGCGCCCAGGACAGCGACGCGACCAGCAGCGCGCCGATCGCGCCGTTGATCAAGGTGCCGATCTGCGCCGCCGCGACCAGCAACAGCAGGATCGCGATCGTGACGAAAATGTCGTTGAAGCCGGTCAGGAAGCGGAAATGCTCCTCATCCACCGCCGGTGTCGCGCGTAGCGCCGCGACATGATCGCGAAACGCGGTAGCGACGGCGGCGGGCATCACACCGGCTTCGATCGCCTGATCTATGTCGCTTTCGCTATACATCGCATCCCCCGCATCACCCAGCGTAACGGTGGCGCCAGCGGCGGGCAACAAGCAAGGATGCCCGCAATGACCGCTCGGCGCGGCGCTCCTTCGATCGCCGCGCCGCCAGGCGGCGGTCAGCCGCCCTGGAGTTTCTTGCCGATCAGCATCGATTGCACGGCCCCGGATTCAGGAACGATCTCATCGGTGCGATCGGTGATCTCCGCCCAATGCGCGGCGACGCCCTCCGGGGACAGATCGTCGCCGGTCAACAGCTTGCCTTGCGTCAGCGTCACGTAACTGGCCTGGAACACGCCGGCGCCGGCGCCGACGATCTGGTTCGACGGCGCATCCTCGCTGACGAGATACAGTGCGGCGGGGACGACCTTTTCCGGTGCGAATGCCTGAAACAGCTGCTCGGGGAACAGATCCTCGGTCATCCGGGTGCCGGCGACCGGCGCGATCGTGTTGACCTTGATGTTGTTCTTCGCGCCCTCAAGATACAACGTCTTGGTCAGCCCGGCGAGACCCAGCTTCGCGGCGCCATAATTTGCCTGGCCGAAATTGCCGAACAGCCCGGTCGAGGATGCCGTCATCAGGATCCGGCCGTAATTCTGCTCGCGAAAGGTCTCCCAGCACGCCTTGGTGGCATTGGCCGATCCCAGCAGGTGGACGTTCACCACGAAGGCGAAATCCGCGGGCTCCATCTTGGCGAACGTCTTGTCGCGCAGCACGCCGGCATTGTTGATCAGGATATGGACGCCGCCCCACTTTTCCTTGGCCTTCGCGACCATCTCGACCATCTGGTCATATTCGGTGACGCTGCCGCCGTTCGCCATCGCGCTGCCGCCGGCCGCCTCGATCTCCTCGACCACCTTGCGCGCGGCGTCTGATGTGCCCTGGCCGGTGCGGTCGCCACCCAGATCGTTGACCACCACCTTCGCGCCACGCCGGGCAAGCTCCAGCGCATATTGGCGCCCCAATCCGCCGCCGGCGCCGGTGACGATGGCAACCCTGTCGTCGAAACGAATGGACATGGAAAAGGCGCTCCCTCCTGTTTGGATGAAGCGCCTTCCATACCTACCGTTCGAACAGGCGCAATGCCCGTTCGCTAAAGTCCGCCTGCGAGGGGCGGCTTAACGGCGCGACCGCTTCTTGCTTCGCGAACCGTGCGCATCGCTGGCCTGCATGCAGCCGTCATACTGACCCTTCTTGCAGATCGGGTAGCTCTCCTTCGGCGCGGGCGGCGGGAAGGCCTGCGATGGTGAGGGCGCCGGCTGGAAACGGACGGTCGCCCCCGGAGCGGGCGTGCCGGACATCGCCGGCGTCGACGGCTCATAGCCGCCCGCCGTCATCGTGCCGTTCCCGGCCGGGGTCGGCGATGCCATGGTCGCATCGCCGGTGCTCTGCGGGGGCATCGGCTGCGGCTGCTGCTGGGGCATCGTGCCGCTGGTGGTATCAGGCGTGCCGGTCTGCGTTCCCATGTCGGTGGCCGGCGGCGCGGCCGGATCGGTCTGGGGAGTCATCGTGTCGGTGGCGGCCGGGGGCATGGTTTGCCCGGCGTCCTGCGCCGTCGCCATTGTCGGGAGCGCGAGGGCAGCAACCGCCGCAAGAAGCATTATCTTCATTCTATCTCTCCTGCCGTAGTTCGGTCAGAGTGCGTTATCGTTACGCAGTCGGCCCAACGTTCCGGGAAGGAGAAAGGCTCCCGCCCCCCTGCAATGTTGCGGCTGGCAAATTACAGGTGACGGGAATCTCTCGAAATTTGTTGTCTGTGCGCTCAATGCCCGGTGTCGAGCGCATAACCGGCGGAGCGAACCGTGCGGATGATGTCGGGGCGGCCGCCTTCATTGATCGCCTTGCGCAGCCGGCGGATATGGACGTCAACGGTGCGGCTCTCGATATCGCTGTCATGCCCCCAGACGCTGTCGAGCAGCCGCTCGCGCGAGAAGACATGGCCCGGGTGTTCGAGGAAATGCTTGAGCAGGCGGAACTCGGTCGGCCCCAGCGCGACCACCTCGCCGCCGCGGCGCACCTTGTGTCCGACGGTATCCATTTCCAGATCGGCATAGGTGAGTTGCTCACCCGCCAGCGCCGGGCGGACGCGCCGCAGCACCGCGCCGACACGCGCCACCAGTTCACGCGGGGAAAACGGCTTGGTGACATAATCGTCCGCGCCGGTTTCCAGTCCGCGCACGCGATCTTCCTCCTCGCCGCGCGCGGTCAGCATGATGATCGGCACATTCTGCGTCTCGGGCGCGCGACGCAGGCGGCGGCAGACCTCGATCCCGGAAATGCCTTCGACCATCCAGTCGAGCAGCACGATGTCGGGCGGGGTCTCCTTCGCCATCAGCAAGGCTTCCTCGCCGTCGATCGTGTGCTGCACATCGAAATGTTCGCGGGTGAAATGCCACACGAGCAATTCGGCCAAGCTGGAGTCATCCTCCACCAGCAGCATGCGGGCCTTGGCCATTAGTCGGTTCCCCTTTCCCGTTCGACCAGCCGCGTTCCCGTCGCGGCAAAATATACCATCTCCGCGACATTGGTCGCGTGATCCCCGATTCGTTCGAGGTTCTTGGCAATGAACAGCAGATGCGCGCACTGGCTGATCGTCTTCGGATTCTCGACCATATAGGTCACCAGCGTGCGGAAGATGCTGTCATAGAAATCGTCGAGCGCGTCGTCGCGCTCGCACACGCCCACCGCGGCCTCGGGATCGCGCGCGGCAAAGGCGTCGAGCACGTCACGGACCATTTCCGCGGCCATCCGCGCCATCGCCGGCAGCATCGACACCGGCTCGATGCGATGCTCGCTTTCGATCTGCGGCACGCGCTTGGCGATGTTCTTGGCATAATCGCCGATCCGTTCGACCACGCCCGCGATCTTCAGCGCGGCGACCACCTCGCGCAGGTCGTCCGCCATCGGCGCGCGCAGCGCGATGATGCGCACGGCGGTGCGCTCCACCTCGGTTTCCAGCACGTCGATCTTCTTGTCGTCCAGCCGGATATCGTTCGCGAAGTCGGTGTCGCCGCGCTGCAGCGCCACCATCGACTGCGCGATCGCCCGCTCCGCCAGCCCGCCCATTTGCGAGATCAGCCCGCGCAACTGGCCGATGTCCTGATCGAACGCCTTTACGGTATGTTCCTGGCTGTTCGCCATCGCCGTCATTCCCTCCGCCGGATCAGCCGTAACGTCCGGTTATATAATCTTTCGTCCGTTCCTCGCGCGGGTTGGTGAAGATGTCGGACGTATCGCCATATTCGACCAGCTGGCCGAGATGGAAGAAGGCGGTGCGCTGGCTGACGCGCGCCGCCTGCTGCATGTTGTGGGTGACGATCACGATCGCGTAGCGGCCGCGCAATTCGTGGATCAGTTCCTCGATCCGCGCGGTGGCGATGGGGTCCAGCGCGCTGCACGGTTCGTCCATCAGGATCACTTCGGGATCGACCGCGATCGCGCGCGCGATGCACAAGCGCTGTTGCTGGCCCCCCGACAGCGCCGTGCCCGAATCGTGCAGCCGGTCCTTCACCTCGTTCCACAGCCCGGCGCGCGTCAGCGAGCGTTCGACGATCTGCGCCAGATCCGCCTTCGACCGCGCCAGTCCGTGGATACGGGGGCCGTAGGCGACATTCTCGAAGATCGATTTGGGGAAGGGGTTCGGTTTCTGGAACACCATCCCGACGCGCGCGCGAAGCTGCACCACGTCCATCGCCTTGGCATAGATATCCTCGCCGTCCAGCCGGATCTCACCGTCGACGCGCGCGGTGGCGATCGTGTCGTTCATGCGGTTCAGCGTGCGCAGGAATGTCGACTTGCCGCATCCCGACGGGCCGATGAAGGCGGTGACGTCCTGTTGCCATACGTCGATCGAGACGTCGCGGATCGCCTGCTTCTCACCGTAGAAGACGTTGACCCGTTCGGCGGTCATCTTGGGGGGGGAGTTGCTCATTACCAGCGGGTCTCGAAGCGGTTGCGGAGGTAGATCGCGATGCCGTTCATCGCCAGCAGGAAGAACAGCAGCACGATGATCGCGGCGGAGGTCTTCTCGACGAAGCCGGTCGCCACCTCGTCGGACCACAGGAAGATCTGCACCGGCAGCGCGGTGGCGGGATCGGTCAGCCGGTCGGGCGGGGCGGCGATGAAGGCGCGCATGCCGATCATCAGCAGCGGCGCGGTTTCGCCGAGCGCGCGCGCCATGCCGATGATCGTGCCGGTCAGGATGCCCGGCATCGCCAGCGGCAGGACGTGATGGAACACCACCTGGATCGGGGAGGCGCCCAGCCCGCGTGCCGCATCGCGGATCGACGGTGGCACGCCCCGGATGGCGTTGCGGCCCGCGATCACGATCACCGGCATCGTCATCAACGCCAGCGTCAGCCCGCCGACCACCGCCGCTGACCGGGGCATGTGAAAGGTGTTGAGGAACACCGCGAGCCCCAGCAGGCCGAAAATGATCGAGGGCACCGCCGCCAGATTGTTGATCGATACCTCGATCAAATCGGTCCAGCGGTTTCGCGGCGCATATTCCTCCAGATACAGCGCGGACAGCACGCCGATCGGAAACGCCAGCCCGAGCGTCACCAGCATCGTGAACAGCGACCCCTTCAGCGCGCCCCAGATGCCCGCCCGGGTGGGATCGGTCGCATCCGCGCCGGTGAAGAAGCTCCTGTTCAGCCCCTTCGACAGGCGTGGTTGCAACGCGCGCACGATCGCCTCCGTTTCCGGCGTGCCGTCACCCTTCGCCGCGACGTCGATATCGGTCGCGACGGGGACGTCGATCGTGGCGCGCCGGTGCAGCAGCGAGGGATCGCGCTTCACGGCGTCCCGCACCGTCAGCCACGCGCCGTCCGACAGCAGGGCCGCGCCGCCCTGTGCGGGGAAAGCGGCATTGGCGGCGCTGTCCACCGCGCCTTCCAGCCCGGCCCCCGCCAGCGCGAGATCGGCGCGCGCACCCGCCAGTCGCGCGGGCGCCACGTCGATGTTCGCGGCGCGCAGGTCGATCGGCAGCGCCACGCGCGTCTCGAAGAAGCCGCCCGCGCCCTGCGCGATCATCGTGGCCAGCAGGAAGATGAGGAAGGCCGCCGACAGGAACACCGCGCCCAGCCCGAGCAGCCGGAAGCGTTGCTCCGCGCCATAGCGCTGCCGAATCCGCCGCTGCATCGCCGCGGAGGACCAATCGGTTGGCCGTTCTGGCGTGCGCGCGTCAGTCATAGGCTTCCCGGTAGCGGCGCACCACGATCAGCGCGATGATGTTGAGCAACAGCGTGATGACGAACAGCGTCAGCCCCAGTGCGAAGGCGGCGAGCGTCTTGGCCGAATCGAATTCCGCCTCGCCGGTCAGCAGATCGACGATCTGCTTCGTCACCGTGGTGGTGCTGGCAAAGGGATTGAGCGTCAGCGTGGCGACGCCCGAGGCCGCCATGACGACGATCATCGTCTCGCCGATCGCGCGGCTCACCGCGAGCAGCACGCCGCCGACCACGCCGGGCAGGGCGGCGGGCACCAGCACCTTCCTGATCGTTTCCGATGGCGTCGCGCCCATCGCCAGGCTGCCGTCCCGCATCGCATTGGGCACCGCCGTCAGCGAATCGTCCGCCATCGAGGAAACGAACGGGATGATCATCACCCCCATCACGACCCCGGCCGCCAGCGCGCTTTCCGAACTCGCCCAGCGGAAGCCGATCGCCACCCCCAGATCGCGCACCGCCGGCGCGACCGTCAACGCCGCGAAATAGCCATAGACGACAGTCGGTACGCCGGCGAGCACCTCCAGCAGCGGCTTCATCCAGCGGCGCGTGGTGTGGCGGGCATATTGCGTCAGATAGATCGCGCTCATCAAACCGAGCGGGATAGCGACCGCCATCGCGATCACCGCGCCGATGAAGAATGTGCCCCAGAACAGCGGCACCGCCCCCAGGCTGGCGCCCGGATCGCGGTTGTCGATCACCTGCGGGCTCCAGTGCGTACCGAACAGGAAGTCGGTGATCGGTACGATACGGAAGAAGCGCGCGCTTTCGAACAACAGGCTGGCAACGATCCCGATCGTCGTCAGGATCGCGATCAGCGACGCCGCGAGCAGCAATCCCATCACGACACGTTCCACCTGCGTCCGCGCCGAGAAGGCCGGGCGGACCCGCAGGAACGCCAGCGCCCCGCCAGCGAACGCCAGCAGCAGCGCGACCGCGGTGGCGATCCAGTCGTACCGCGATTGCGCCGCGGCATAGGCGGGCGCCAGCACCTCGGACAGCGGGTGGAACGCGCCGTAGCTGCTTCCCTCCGCCAGGTGTCGCGCCTCCGACAGGACTGCGGCGCGGTCAAAGCCGGGCGGCGGCAATGACGCGGCGGCGGGCACTTTCAGCACCGCTTCGGTCACCAGCGCCGGCGCGGTGAAATGCCATATCGCGAGGAAAATCACCGGCGGTAGCAGCGTGCACATCGCGACATACCAGCCGTGATGCTGTGGCAGCGAGCTGAACCGCCGCGTCGTCGCCGCGCGAAACCGATGCGCGCGGGCGCGGGCGGTGATCCAGCCGATCAGCGACAGCGCGACGATGACGAACATTAGCGCGAGCGACGACATCAGCGCAGCTCCCGTGGGTCGAGCGGGATTTCCTTGGCGATGATCGCCGCCGATCGCCGTTGCACCGCCGCCGGTGCAGCGATCAAGCCGCGCTTGACCAGCGGCCCGTCGCGGCCCCAGGTCTGCGCATATTGGCGCAGGAACTGGCGCAGCCCCGGGATCGCGCGCAGATGCGCGGCTTTCACGTACAGGTATAGCGGGCGCGCGCCCGGATAGGCGCCGGACGCGATCGTATCATAGGTCGGCGCGACCCCGCCGATCGTCACGCCGTTCACCGCGCGCGCATTCTCTTCAAGATAGCCGTAACCGAACACGCCGAGCGCATTGGGGTTCGATTGCAGCTTCTGCACGATCAGATTGTCGTTCTCGCCCGCATCGATATAGGCGCCATCCTCGCGCACGCGCAGGCAGCGCGCGTTGAACGCATCGGGAGCCTTGTCGCGGAGTGGCTTCATCGCGGGGTCGATATCCTCGCAGCCGCGTGCCAGGATCAGTTCCGCCAGCGCGTCGCGGGTGCCGCTGGTCGAGGGCGGGCCATAGACCTGGATCGGCACCGCCGGCAGCGTGGGATCGACGTCGCGCCACGTCCGCGCGCGATTGCGCCGGCCCAGCGGCGCGGCGGCCAGCGCGCGATAGATCTGCGCCGGGGTCAGCGCCATCTTCGGCCCGTTCTTCGCTTCGGCGAACGCGATGCCGTCGATGCCGATCTGCACCTCCAGCACGCCGTTGACGCCGTCATGAAGACATTGATCGTATTCGCTTCGCTTCATCCGCCGCGACGCATTCTCGATATCGGGATGCGCGGCGCCGATGCCGGCGCAGAACAGCTTCATGCCGGCGCCGGTGCCGGTCGATTCGATCACCGGCGGCCGGGCATGCGGCATATTGGCCAGGAATTGCTCGGCAACGATCGTGGTGAATGGATAGACGGTGGACGAGCCGACCACCTTGATCTGATCACGCGATCCAGCGCCGCCGCCCGCCGCCTGATCGACACAGCCGCCAAGCACCGCCGACAGCGACGTCAACAGGGCAAGCGGCAGCGTGGCAGCGAGCGCCATGGCAAAACGCGACATCGATCCCCCGAGCGGTCGGTCGCCCGCATGGCGACCAGTGACAGCCGGGCGTATGTGACACATGCATTACGCCTTGATGACAGCGTCACCGGTAGCATTTGCGCTGGTCGGGGCGGCGGGCAGCGTGACCGTCACGCGGGTGCCGACCCCCACCGTGCTGGCGATATCGAGCCGCCCGCGATGCCGCTCGACCGCATGTTTCGCGATTGCCAAGCCCAGGCCGGTACCCCCCAGCGAGCGGCTGCGTCCGGCGTCGACGCGATAGAATCGCTCGGTCAACCGCGGCAGATGCTCGGGCGCGATGCCGTCGCCCTGATCCGCCACCAGGACGCTGACGGTGCCGTTGCCGCCGTGCAGCGACACCGTCACCGGCGTGCCGTGACGCCCGTATTTCATCGCATTGCCGACCAGATTGTGCAGCAGCTGCGACAATTGGCTCTGGTCGCCCAGCACCGGCGGCAGATCGTCGGCGACATCCAGCACGATATCGGCGCCGCGGTTGCCGTGCGTCGTCGCCAGTGAGTCGCACACATCCTGCGCCACCTCGGCAAGGTCCACTTCGGTACGCGGCGAGCGGAACTTCTCCGCCTCGATTCGCGACAGGCTCATCAAATCCTCGACCAGGCGTTCCATCCGCCGCGCCTCGTCGAACACGATGCTCAGGAATCGCTGTCGGATCGCGGGATCGTCGCCCGCCTCCTCCGACAGGGTTTCGACATAGCCGAGGATCGAGGCGAGCGGCGTGCGCAACTCGTGACTGGCGTTGGCGACGAAATCGACCCGCATCCGATCGGCGGCATATTGTCCCGTCTGGTCGACGAGGTGCACCAGCCGCGTGTCGGGCGCGATCGGCGCGGTGCGCATCTGCCAGCGCTGATCGAGCGCACCGACGCCGACGAGGTCCACCGGGCGCGGCGATCCGTCCGCCAGATGATCCGCCGCGCCAGGGTGCCGGATCGCGACGCGCGCATCCTCGCCCACGATATGCGCGCCTAGCAGTTCGCGCGCCGCCGCATTGGCCAGAGTCACCTGCCCGCGACGGACGACGAGCACCGGCTCGCCGATCGCCTCCAGCGCAGCGTTCAGCGGCACGTCGAGCGGGTCGATCGGCGCCGCCGGTTCATCGGTGCCGGCTTGCGGCAGTTCCTCGGGAATGGTCACGATGATCACGACCAGCGCCGCCGCCCCGACGGTGGCCGCGAGCGCGGTTTGCCAATCGTGATCCGACAGGACGAATACGACCCATCCGGTCGCCAGGGCAATCGCCAGCGCCAGCCAGGTGCGAAGGGGAATCTCGTCGATCACGCGCGCGGGATAGCCGAGCACGGGGCGATGTTCATCGATTTTATGCGCGGCGCCCGGTGAACGCATCATCGGGAGTCCCTTCCCGACACAAAGGCCCCGCGTCATGGTGACGCTGACGTTAGGAATGTGGAAGGGCGGCGGCTAGTAAGGCGGCGGGATGAACGACGACGACGCCATCGAACCGCAGCACGACGGGCCGCTTCCCGTCGACGCGGCGCCAACGGCCGCCGCGACGCGGCGACGGGCGCTGATGCTCGGCGCTGCCGGGGCGGCGTCGGTCCTGTCGATCCGGCCGGCGCTGGCGCAGGCGACCGGGTCGGTGCTGATGTGCGACATTCCGGTGCCCGACGCGGGGCATGCCGGCGGTTTTATCGCCGCCGATGGCGCGGTCGTCGCGGCGGGGACGAAGGGCGCGTTCGCGCCGCCGTCCCGCCCGTTGAAGGGTGAGGATGTCCGCCGCGCGATGCAGGGGGGCGGCGTGCTGCCCGGCTATGATTATGATCGCAGCCGTGCCTATCTGAAATACGTCTCCCGGTTGCAGCGCGGCACCGCGGGGTTCACCTGCTTCGCCTCGATCCAGATGCTGCGGAAGTAACCGAGCCATGGCGGCGACGCGCTATCAGGCGCCGCCCGGTTCGCTGCTGGTCCGCGCGCTGGACGATCTGACCGCGGTCTATCACCGGCCCTCCGGCGCCACGCATCTGCTGGCGTCGCCTGCGCCGGAAATCCTGGCCGCGCTCGACGGGGTGGCGATGACCGCCGACGCATTGATGCTGGTATTGGCGGTACGCTACGATCTCGCGGATGCCGATCCGGTCGCACTGGCCGCGCGGCTTGACGAACTGGTCGCCGCCGGGTTGATCGTCGCGGCATGAGGCACAGGCTCCACGTGCGGGTCGGGCCGATTGGCTTCCGCATCGGCAGCGTCTGGCGCCGGCCGATCGAGCAGCTCGCCATGCTCTACGCGGGTTATCCGGCGGCCGAGGTGCCCGACTTCACCGTCCGGCTGGCACCGCCCTCCGCGTGGCGGCGGGTGGTGCGGCCGACCGTGGCGCTGGCCGGCGACCTGACCCTGCCCGAAGCCGCGCCCCTGCCGCTGGCGCAGGCGGTGTTGGCGGCGGAGATGGCGATGAACCTGCAGGTCGCGCTTGGCCATCGCCGGCATCTGCTGTTGCATGCGGCCGCGGTGGAGCGCGACGGCCGGGCGATCATCATCACCGGCGAATCGGGCGCGGGCAAATCGACGCTGGCAACGATGCTGGCCACGCAGGGCTGGCGCTTCATGGCGGATGAGTTCGTCCTGATCGATCCGGTGTTGGGGGAGGTGCATCCCTTTCCGCGACCGATCAGCCTGAAGAATGCGGCGATCGCGGCGGTGACCGCGCGCTGCCCCGATCGACGCTTCGGACCGTTGTTGACCGCGACCCCGAAAGGCACCGTCCGTCATCTCGCTCCCGATGCGCGCGCCGTGGCGGCGATGGATCGCGCCGCACGGCCCGCGATGATCCTGTTCCCACGCTTCGGCGCGGCGCCCGCGTGGCGCGCGGTGGGGGCGGGCGAAGCCTTCGTGCGGTTGACGCAATCCTCGACGAATTACGTCGCCCTGGGGGAGGCGGGGTTCGACCGGATGACGCGGCTGGCGCGTGATCTGCCGCGGATCGCGATCGACTATCCCGACACCGACGCCGCGATCGAGCTGGTGGAGGGATTGTGGCGGGCGCTGTGAGCGGGGTCCGGGCGCTGGCCGGCGTGCTCGCCGATCCGGCGCGCGCGGCACGGCTCGATGCGCAACAATGGACCACGCTGCTGACGGTCGCGCGGGCCGAACAGTTGCTGTCCGCACTGGCGATGCGGGTCGACGGGATCGCGGTGCCCGCGCCGGTCGGCGCGATCCTTTCCGACGCGCGCGCGATCGCGCAGGAGGCGCGCCGCGCGGCGCTGTGGGAAGCGGAGGTGGTGCGGCGCGCGCTGCTGCCGCTCGGCGAGCGGGTCGTGCTGCTGAAGGGCACCGCCTTCGCTGCCGGTGGCTTGCTGGCGGGGCAGGGACGGCTGATCGGTGATCTCGACATCCTCGTCGCGCGGGCGGCGCTGCCGCGCGTCGAGGCGGCGTTGCTGGCGGCCGGATGGGCATGGGCGAAGCCCGACGCCTATGACGATGCCTATTACCGGCGATGGATGCATGAACTGCCGCCGCTGATCCATCGCGATCGGGACCGGCTGCTCGACGTGCATCACACGATCCTGCCGATCACCGCGCGAATCACCCCTGATGCCGCCGCGATCGTCGCGGACGCGATACCGCTGTCGACCGGCCTGTGGATGCCCTGCCCCGAGGACATGGTGATCCATGCCGCGCTGCACCTGTTCGCGGATGGCGACCTGTCGGGCGGCCTGCGCAACCTGTGGGATATCGACCGGCTGCTGCGCGAGTTCACCGACGATCGCGGTGACTTCTGGGCGCGACTGGCGGCGCGGACGGCGCGGCACGGCGCGGCACGGCCATTGCAGCGGGCGTTGCGACTGAGCGCGCATTTCTTCGGAACGCCGGTGCCGGCGGAGAGCGCGCGGCTGCGCGGTGGGGATGCGTGGTTCGCGCGCCGACTGCTGGCGCGCGACGGCTGGGGCCGTGCGACGCGGCCCGCGACGCGGCTGGCCTTCTACGTTCGCTCGCACTGGATCCGGATGCCCGCCCCGCTACTGGCGCGGCACCTGGCGATCAAAATGTGGAAGCGCGTCGTTCCCGCACGATCCTGATCACCACCAATACCCCGATGATGACGATCGTATCGACGACCCAGTCCATCACCTCGGTATCGCGGTGGATCGCGGGCAGCGATTGAAACACCTCGATCAACGCGCCGACGAACGACAGCCGCTCGCCGATCAACATCAGCCGCGCCCGCGGAAAGGCCGCGGCGGCGAGGATCGTCAGCGTGCCGAACGCGGTCATGTGCTGCCATTTGTCGCCCACGCCCAGATCGGGCGGAGCCGGGATCAGCGCCATCACGATCGCGACGATCAGCGCCGCCGCCAGCAGCAGCCGCGCCGCACGGGTTCGCCGGGTCACAACGACGACAGCGCCGGGATCAGTTCGTCGAACCCGTCGATGATGGCATCCGCGCCGAGTTCCTCGACCGGTTGCATGAGAAAGCCGAAGCGGCAGGCGACCGCGGGGATGCCGGCGGCATGGGCCGCCGCGACGTCGAACCCGGAATCGCCGACGAACGCCGCCCGGCCGCCGCCGCATCGGGCGATCATCGCATCGATCGGCATGCGGCTGGGTTTGCCGTTGCCAGGCCCCATCGTGTCGCCACCGATGACGCACGCGAACCGTCGTGTGAGGTCCAGCGCGTCAAGCACCGCCAGCGCCAGCGCCTCCAGCTTGTTCGTGACGATCGCCACTTTCACCCCCAGCGCATCGAGCCGGTCCAGCGTGTCGATCGCGTGCGGATAGGGCCGCGTCAGCACCGCGATATGCGCTTCGTAGAAATCGAGCAGCCGGCGATGCAGGACGCCAAGCTCCTCCTCGGTACAGCCGCCCGTTGCCGCCATTCCCTGCGCCAGCATATGCCGCGCGCCGCCACCGATCATCGGCTTGACCTGCTCGACCGTCAGCGGCGGCCGCCCCACCGACGCGAGCGCATGATTGACCGCCGCGGCCAGATCGCCCGAGGTGTCGAGCAGCGTGCCGTCGAGATCGAGGCCGACGATATCGAAAGGGAAAGAAGTCATGCCGCGCCCGCGTTGCCCGCGCGGACTGGAATTGGCAAGCGAAGGGTGGCAGGGCGTGGCCCCATGTCGACTACCCCCGTCGCCGTTATCGTGCTCGCCGCCGGCAAGGGCACCCGTATGAAATCGGATCTGCACAAGGTGCTGCATCCCATCGCGGGGCGGCCGATGCTGCTGCACCTGCTGGACAATGCGGCGACGCTGTCGCCCGAGCGGACGGTGGTGGTGGTCGGCGCGGGTCGAGAGGAGGTGGAGGCGGCGGTCGCGCCGCTCGGCGCCACGATCGCGCAGCAGGCCGAACAGCTGGGCACCGGGCATGCGGTGATGCAGGCGGAGCAGGCGCTCGCCGGCTTCGATGGCGACGTGCTGATCCTCTATGGTGACGTGCCGCTGGTCCAGCCGGCGACGATGCGCGCGATGGTCGAGCGGCTTCACGCCGCCGATGCGCCGAAGGTGGTGGTGCTGGGTTTCCGCCCCGCCGATCCGGCGGCTTATGGCCGCGTGATCCTGACGCCGGGCACCGACCGGATCGAAAAGATCGTCGAATATAAGGATGCCACCCCGGCCCAACGCGCCGAGACGCTGTGCAACTCCGGTTTGATGGCGGCGCGCGCGACGGATTTGTTCGCGTTGCTCGCCAGATTGGGCAACGACAATGCGGCCGGCGAATATTATCTGACTGACGTGGTCGAACTGGCCGGCGGGGCGGCCTCGATCGAGGTCGCCGCCGATGAGGTGGCGGGGGTGAACAGCCGTGCCGAGCTGGCGGGGGTGGAAGCGCGTTGGCAGCACGCCCGCCGCGTGCGGGCGATGGCGGACGGCGCGACGCTGATCGCGCCGGACACCGTCTGGTTCGCTCATGATACCGTGATCGGGCGGGATGTGACGATCGAGCCGAACGTGATGTTCGGCCCTGGGGTGACGATCGCCGATGGCGTGACGATCCGTGCCTTCAGCCATATCGAGGGCGCGACCGTCGCTCCGGGTGCCGAACTGGGCCCCTTCGCGCGGCTGCGGCCCGGCGCGGTGATCGAGGCGAAGGCCAAGGTCGGCAATTTCGTCGAGGTGAAGAAGGCGCGGCTGGGTGCGGGCGCGAAGGCCAATCATCTCGCCTATATCGGTGATGCCGATGTCGGCGCGGGCGCGAACATCGGCGCGGGCACGATCACGTGCAATTATGACGGTTTCCGCAAATATCGCACCGTCATCGGGGAGGGTGCTTTCATCGGGTCCAATTCCGCCCTGGTCGCGCCGGTCAGCATCGGCAAGGGAGCGATCGTCGGGGCGGGTTCCGTGGTGGTCCGGGATGTTACCGATGATTCACTTGCTGTCGCACGCGGTCAGCAGGAAGAGCGAGGCGGCTGGGCGGCACGGTTCCGGGCGATGATGAAAGCCAAGAAGGACGGCAAATAGAATGTGCGGCATTGTTGGAATTCTCGGCACGGACGACGTGGCGGATCGGTTGCTCGACGGACTGAAGCGTCTGGAATATCGTGGCTATGACTCCGCCGGGATCGCCACCGTGGTCGATGGCGCGATCGAGCGGCGGCGCGCCTCGGGCAAGCTCGTCAACCTGGCGAAGGAATTGGCCGCGCACCCGCTGCCGGGTACGACCGGGATTGCGCATACCCGCTGGGCGACCCACGGCGGCCCGACCACCAACAACGCACACCCGCATGCCACCGACGAGGTGGCGGTGGTCCACAACGGCATCATCGAGAATTTCAAGCCGCTGCGCGAGGAGCTGCAGGCGCGCGGCCGCGTGTTCACCAGCGAGACCGACACCGAGGTGGTCGCGCATCTGATCAGTGAGCAGGTCGAGGCCGGGCTTTCGCCGCAGGACGCGGTGCGCACGGCGCTGCCGCGGCTGCATGGCGCGTTCGCGCTCGCGATCCTGTTCCGCAGCCATCCTGACCTGTTGATCGGTGCGCGGCTCGGGTCGCCGCTGGTCGTCGGCCATGGCGAGGGGGAGACCTATCTCGGTTCGGACGCTTTGGCACTCGCCCCGCTGACGCAGCGGATCGCCTATCTGGACGAGGGCGACTGGGTCGTCTGCACGCGCGACGGCGCGCAGGTGTTCGATCGCGACAACAATCCGGTCGAGCGGGCGGTGACGATCTCCGGCGTCACCGGCGCGTTGATCGACAAGGGCAATCATCGCCATTTCATGCAGAAGGAGATTTACGAGCAGCCGATCGTCGTTGCGCAGACGCTGCGCGCCTATCTGCACCGCTTCGAGGGGCGGGTCGCGCTTCCGATCCCGGATTTCGACCTGTCCGGCATCCGCCGCGTCACGATCGTCGCGTGCGGGACCAGTTTCTACGCCGGGATGGTCGCGAAATACTGGTTTGAACAATTCGCCCGCGTGCCGGTCGATCTCGATGTCGCCAGCGAGTTCCGCTATCGCGCGCCGGTGATGGACGAGGGCGGCCTGGCGCTGTTCATCAGCCAGTCGGGGGAGACCGCCGATACGCTGGCCGCGCTGCGCCATGCCCGTTCGGAACGGCAGACGATCGCGGTGGTGGTCAACGTGCCGACCAGCACGATGGCGCGCGAGGCGGACCTGCTGCTGCCGACGCACGCCGGGCCGGAGATCGGCGTCGCGTCGACCAAGGCGTTCACCTGCCAGCTGGCGGTGCTGGCCGCGCTGGCGGCGAACCTCGCCAAGGCGAAGGGGCGGCTTTCGGAAGCGGACGAGCGGCAGTTGGTGCGGCACCTGGCGGAAGCGCCCGCCGCGATCAACGGCGCACTGGCGTATGACGAATCGATCGAGGCGATGGCGGGGGCGATTGCCGGTGCGCGCGACGTGCTGTACCTGGGGCGCGGCACCGATTATCCGCTGGCGCTGGAGGGAGCGCTGAAGCTGAAGGAGATCAGCTACATCCACGCCGAGGGTTATGCCGCGGGCGAGATGAAGCATGGGCCGATCGCGCTGATCGACGAAAACGTCCCGGTCGTGGTGATCGCCCCGTCGGGGCCGCTGTTCGACAAGACCGTCAGCAACATGCAGGAGGTGCAGGCGCGCGGCGGCAAGGTGGTGCTGATCAGCGATTATGATGGTGTCGCCGCCGCCGGCGACGGCTGCATCGCGACGATCACCATGCCCAAGGTCCACCCGCTGATCGCCCCGCTGGTCTATGCGGTGCCGGTGCAGTTGCTGGCCTATCACGTCGCCGTCGCCAAGGGCACCGATGTCGACCAGCCGCGCAATCTGGCGAAAAGCGTCACGGTGGAGTGACCGGCGCCACGCCGTCGGCCGATCGGATCGGGCGGCGCCACTCCCCTTGACCGCGTGCGCCGGTTCGGTGACGTCTGTGGCCGTCGACAGGGGGAATGTGATGCGTCGTTTGCTGCTGGCCATGTTGATGGCCTGTTCCACCGTAACGCCGGCGATCGCGGCGCCGGGGGATGATCTGGCGCGGGTGATCGACGATCACTGGCGCTGGTATCTGCGCAACAATCCCGTTCTCGCCAGCGCCGCCGGGGTCCGCGACTATGACAGCGAACTCGGCGACTTCAGCATCGCGGCGATGGATCGGCAGGCGCAGGAAGCCGGGGCGTTCGTCGCGCGGCTCGACGCGATCCCCGACGATGGGCTGACCCCCGCCGCGCGGGTGGACAAGGCGCTGCTGCGCCGTTTGCTGTCCGAGCAGGTGGAGGGTAACCTTTACGGTTCGCGGCTGATGAACATGTCGATCCTGGGCAGCTGGTTCCAGTCGTTCGCCGGGCTGGCCGACGTGGTGCCGATGCGCACGCGCGCGGATTATGCCAGCTATCTCGCGCGGCTCGCCAAATTCTCGGCCGCCAATGCGCAAAACCTCGATGTCGCACGCGCGGCGGTACGGGGCGGCTTCACCCAGCCCTGCGTGACGCTGACGGGCTTCGATACCACGATCACTGGCGTCATCAGCGCCGATCCGGCGGCGTCGCGCTTCTACGCGCCGTTCCTCGGGAACCGGCCCGCCGACATGACGCCGGCGGACTGGAGCGCGGCACAGGCGCGGGCGCGGGCGCTGATCACCGACTCGCTGAACCCCGAATATCGCAAGATCGAGACCTTCTATCGCGGCACCTATCTGCCGGCCTGCCGCAAGCAACTGGCGGCGACGGGGCTGCGCGACGGTCAGCGGCTGTACAATTATCTGGTACGGCGCGAAACCACGACCACGCTGACACCCGAGCAGATCCATCAGACCGGCCTCGATGAAGTCACGCGTATTCGCGCGGAGATGGACGCGGTGGCGAGCAAGGCGGGTTATCCAACTCGCGCGGCGTTCATCGCCGCGCTGCGCACCGACCCGCGCTTCTACCCCCGCAGCGCGGGTGAGCTGATGGCGGCGGCGGCGCTGCAGGCGAAAACGATCGACGGCAAGATGCCGTCTCTGTTCGCGACGCTGCCGAGGCTCCCCTATGGCGTGCGTGCGATCCCGGCGGAAACCGCTGAAGGTGCGACCACCGCTTATTACATGCCGGGTTCGCCCAGGACGGGTATCTCCGGCACCTTTTACGTCAACACATCCAAACTGTCGCAGCGGCCGCTGTACGAACTGCCCGCGCTGACCGCACATGAGGCGGTGCCGGGCCACCACAACCAGATCGCGCTGCAACAGGAGCTGAAACTACCGGCATTCCGTCGGTATGCCGCCTATTTCACTGCCTTCACCGAAGGCTGGGGGCTGTATTCGGAGCGGCTCGGCATCGAGATGGGGCTGTACGATACGCCCGAGAAAGACATGGGCCGGCTGTCCTATGAGATGTGGCGGGCGTGCCGGCTGGTGGTCGATACCGGCATCCACGCCAAGGGGTGGAGCAAGGAGCGCGCGGTCGCCTTCATGAAGGAAAACACCGCGCTTACCGATGCCAATATCGATGCCGAGGTGAACCGCTACATCACCAACCCCGGCCAGGCGCTGGGCTATAAGCTGGGCGAGCTGAAAATCCGGGCGCTCCGCGCGCGGGCGGAAAAGGCGCTGGGCGATCGCTTCGACATCCGGCGCTTCCACGATGCGGTGCTGGCGCAGGGATCGGTGCCGCTGGACGTGCTGGAGCAGCAGGTGGACGAGTGGATCGCCGGGCAGCGGTGAGGGGCGCGCATCCTGGGGTCTAGGCCGGGGGCGTCGATGCAGCGGTCATCGGTACGGCCCGGCATCCCCCGGCAACGGGCATCAGGCGGCGATCCGCCGCCGCAGTGCCTTCTCCAGCCGGTCGGCGCTCTGCGCGCCGGGAATGGCGAGCCGGCCCTCCAGCACGATCGTGGGCACCGAAACCACCCCCTCTTCGCGCCAGTAGGATTCCGCCGCGCGGACCTGCGAGGCGTAACGACCGTGGTCGAGCACCTCCGCCGCGGCGTCGCCGTCGAGCCCAGCGCGCGCTGCCGTCGCGATCAGCACCGTGCGATCCGAGACATTCTCGCCGCGCGCGAAATAGGCGTCGAGCAACGCCCGCTTCAGCGCCGGCTGCCCGCCCGCCTCCGCCGCCCAGTGCAGCAGCCGATGGGCGTCGAACGTGTCGTACAGTCGATCCGGGCGACCCGACATGTCGACCCCGACGTCCGATGCGGCGTCGCGGATGCGGCTTCCCGCGGCACGCGCCTGATCAGGCCCGGCACCGTATTTGCGCGCCAGATTGTCTGCGATCGGCTCCCCTTCCGGGGGAAGGCCGGGATTGAGTTCGAGCGGATGGAAGACGACCTCGATCGCCGCAGCGTCGCCGATCCGCGCGATCGCCTCGTCCAGCGCGGCCAGGCCGATCGCGCACCATGGGCAGACGATATCCGACACCATGTCGATGCGGATCGCCGGGCGCGCCACCGCCACGATCAGGCTGCCCGGGCGACTGCCGGAAGCGGTTCGGCCCGTGCGTGTGAGTCGATCGCGTCGACGATCGGCGCGATCACCTGGGGCGGCAGCGTGTGGCCCATGCCCTCGATCTCCAGCAGGCGCGCGCCAGGGATCGCCCGGGCGGTCTGCCGCCCGCCCTCGGGGGGGACGAGCGGGTCGTCGCTGCCATGGATCACCAGCGTCGACGCGACGATGCGCCGCAGTCGCTCGGTGCGATCGCCGTCCGCGATGATCGCCGCCATCTGACGCAGGAAGCCGGTCGGGCAGTGATTGCGCAGCACCTCGTCACGGATCCGCTCCGCCATCAGCGCGTCCTCGATAGGGAATTTCCCCCCGACCGCGCGGCCCGCCAGCGTGCCATGCGCGACGATCGCCTCGATATCGTCATTGCGGGGATGCCGCAGCAGCAGCGCGGTGGCCCGCATCGTCGGACGCGAGCAGGTCGGATGGCCCGTGGTCGACATGATCGAGCACAGGGTTTCGACTCGCTCCGGCCAGCGCGAGGCGACCAACTGCGCGATCATGCCACCCATCGACGCGCCGACCACATGGGCACGGTCGATCGACAGCGCGTCGAGCAGGCCGACCGCATCCTGCGCCATGTCGGTCAGCGAATAGGGTACGGCTGGTTCGCGGCCGAACTGCCGCTGCATCGCGGTCCACAGGATGCTGGGCACGCCGCGATCGTCGAACTTGGTCGACAGGCCGACGTCGCGATTGTCGTAGCGGATCACGCGATAGCCGCGCGCGACCAGTCCGTCGACCATCGTGGCGGGCCAGCGCACAAGCTGCGCGCCCAGGCCCATGATCAACAGCACCACCGGCCCGTCGCGCGGGCCGCTGTCTTCATATTCAATCTCGATGCCATTCGCGCGTGCGCGGGCCATTACCGTCTCCGTGCCAAAGTCGGACTATCTATGCCGTGTCATCTGAATGCAACATTTCCGTGATCGGTTCCGCTTCGGCGTATCCCGTGATAGCGCATGTCGTTCCATGGCCGATCGTCTCCACCTCGACCGCTTCGTTCCCTATCAATTGTCGGTGACGTCCAACCGCGTCAGTGATCGGATCGCCCGCGCCTATGACGCGCTGTTTGGGTTATCGATCCCGGAGTGGCGGCTGATCGCGCTGATCGCCGAACACGCGCCGGTGACGCAGGCCGAACTGGGTGAGCGCAGCCGGATGGACAAGGTAACGGTCAGCCGCGCCGCGATCGCACTCACGGCGCGCGGGCTGCTGGCCCGGCAGCCGAACCAGGCCGACCGGCGTTCGCACCACTTGACCCTCAGTGCCAGCGGCAAGGCATTGTATGCCGAGGTCGCGCCCAAGGCGATCGAACTGGAGCGTCGCATCTTCGGCCGTTTCGACGCGGCCGAACTGCAGCAATTCACCGACATGCTGCGACGGATCGACGCCGCCGCGCAGGAGGATGATTGAATGACGACGCCTCCGTTGGTCGCTGGTGTGGAACTGGGTGGCACCAAATGTATCGCGATCCTGTCGAGCGGACCCGATCAGATCCTCGAGGAGGTCCGCGTGCCGACCACGCACCCGGACGAGACGCTGCCCGCGCTGGAGGCGGCGCTTGACGGCTGGCGCGGGTTTGCGGCGATCGGTGTCGCCAGCTTCGGTCCGGTGTCGATCGATCCGCAGTCGGGCGACTACGGAAAGATCACCTCCACGCCCAAGCCGGGCTGGGCGAATACCGATATCGCGCGGCGGCTGGGTGCGCGCTACGGCGTCCCGGTCGGCTTCCATAGCGATGTGGTGGGCGCGGCGATGGCGGAGGCGCGGTGGGGCGCGGGGCAGGGGCTGCGCGACCTGGCCTATGTGACGGTTGGCACCGGGGTCGGCGCGGGCCTGATCGCGCAGGGGCGTCCCGTCGATGGGCTGACGCATGCCGAACTTGGCCATATCAAGCCGCCACGCCTCGCCGGCGACGACTGGATCGGTGCCTGCCCCTTCCATGGCGCCTGTGTCGAAGGGCTGGCGGCGGGGCCGGCGATCGCGGCGCGCACCGGGGTGAAGGGCGAAATGCTGGCCGCTGACGACCCGGCGTGGGAGATGGTGGTCGACGCTTTGTCGCATCTGTTCGCGACGCTGACGCTGACCGGGGTGCCGCGTCGCATCGTCCTTGGCGGCGGGGTGATGGTCGGCAATCCCGGGCTGCTGCCGCGCTTGCGGCGCGCGACGGCGGCGAACCTGAATGGCTATGTCGCGTTGCCCGAGGTGGCGGAGATGGACACGTTCATCGTCCCTGCCGCGCTGGGCGGCAATGCGGGGCCGCTGGGGGCGGTGGTGCTCGGGACGCTGGCACTGGACGAGCGCTTGCGGCGGGTGGCCTGAACACCCGCCACGGCGGAGGGTGAATCAGGGCACCAGCGCGGCCTGTTCGGCGGCCGCCACCTGCGCCGCGCTGGGGGTCACGCCGGTATACAGGACGAATTGCTCCAGCGCCTGCAAGGTCGCGATCTCGGCCCCGGTGACGACGCGCTTTCCGGCCGCTCGCGCCGCGCGCAGCAGCGGCGTGTCGACGGGCTTTGCGACGACATCGATCACCACCGCCGCCGCGTCGATCTGTTCGGCGGTGAAGGCGAGCGTGTCGTAATCCGCGCCGGCCATCCCCAATGGCGTGACGTTGACGATGATCGGCGCGTGCCGCCCCGCCACCTCGGGCACCCAGGCGCAGCCCAGCCGGTCGGCGAGCGCGCGTCCCTTCGCGGCATTGCGCGCCACGATCGTGCCGGGGCCGAAGCCCGCATCGACCAGAGCGGTCGCGACGGCCTTGGCCATTCCGCCGCTGCCGCGCAGCAGGAAGGCGGCGCGCGGCAAGGGTGCGATCAGGGCGCGCACGGCGCTATAATCGGTGTTGTACCCGCTTAGCTGCCCGTCGTCGTTGACGATGGTGTTGACGCTCTCGATCGCGGCGGCGGAGTCGCGCAGTGCATCGAGCAGCGGGATCACATCCTCCTTGAACGGCATCGAGATCGCGCAGCCACGGATGCCCAGCGCGCGGATGCCGGCGATCGCGGCGGGCAGGTCCGTGGTCGTGAACGCCTTGTAGACATAGTCGAGACCCAGGGCGGCATAGAGATGATTGTGAAAGCGCGAGCCGAATGTGCCGGGGCGCGCGGCCAGCGACATGCACAGGCGGGTGGCGGGGCCGATCGGCGGTTTCGAAGGGGAAATGGTCATCGCGCGTCTCCTACAGGGGCAGGGCGGGCTGCACATCCTCCTCGTCGCGCACGATCGCCGACATCGTCAGGCCCAGCAGCCGGATGCCGCCCGCGACCGGCAACAGCGGCGCCAGCAGCGATTCGCCGACGGCGGTGAAATGCGCCCGGTCCGCGATCGGCACCAGGCCGGATTTGGCGCGCGTGATCGTATGGAAATCGGCGCGACGCACCTTCAGCGTGACGGTGCGCCCGCGCGCGCCGGAACGCTCGATCCGCACCCAGGCCGCATCCGCCACCCGGGCGAGTGCCTCGCGGATCGCGGCGGGATCGTCGAGGTTCGTCTCGAACGTCCGTTCCGCACCGACCGATTTGGCCTGGCGGTGGGCGCGAACCGGGCGGTCGTCGATCCCCCGCGCGGCGCCATACAGATAATCGGCATAGCTGCCGAAATGTGCGCGCAGCCAGTCGATGCTACGCTCACGCAGATCAGCGCCGGTTTCGATCCCCAGCCGCGCCATTTTCGCCGCGGTGACGGGGCCGACGCCGTGGAAGCGCTTGACCGGCAAACTGCCCACGAAGGCGGGGCCCTTGCCCGGCGGGATGACGCAGATCCCGTCGGGCTTGTTCTGGTCGGACGCCAGCTTCGCGATGAACTTGTTGTAGCTCACCCCTGCCGACGCGGTCAGCTGCGTTTCGGCCTTGATTCGCGCTCGGATCTGTTCCGCGATCGCCTGGGCGGAGCCGAGTGCATGGCGATCCTCGCTGACGTCCAGATATGCCTCGTCCAGCGACAGCGGCTCGATCAGATCGGTATAATCGGCGAAGATCGCGCGGATCTGACGGCTGATCGCGGCATAGACTTCGAACCGCGGCTTGACGAACACCAGATCGGGGCAGCGCCGTACCGCGGTGACCGAGGGCATGGCGGAACGGACGCCGAAGGCACGCGCCTCATAGCTGGCGGCGGCGACCACGCCCCGCGCCCGCGCGCCGCCGACCGCGACCGGCCGCCCGCGCAATTCGGGCGCATCGCGCTGTTCGACGCTGGCGAAAAAGGCGTCCATATCGATATGGATGATCTTGCGCGGCACCGAGCACATATAGCGTGCCGGTGACGCGGCGCACCTTTTCCGCTACAGGCGCGCGCATGACCGACGATCTTCAGCGACCGATCCTCACGCCGCCCGACGGGCACAAGAAGGTGCTGCTCCATTCCTGCTGTGCGCCCTGTTCGGGCGAGGTGATGGAAGCGATGACCGCGAGCGGGATCGACTATACGATTTTCTTCTACAATCCCAACATCCACCCGAAGGAGGAGTATATCCTCCGCAAGGAGGAGAATATCCGCTTCGCGGAGAAGCATGACATACCGTTCGTCGATGCCGATTACGACACCGTCAATTGGTTCAAGCGCGCCAAGGGCATGGAGTGGGAGCCGGAGCGCGGCGAGCGTTGCACGATGTGCTTCGACATGCGCTTCGAGCGAACCGCGCTCTACGCGCATGAGAACGACTTTCCGGTCATCACGTCGTCGCTGGGCATTTCGCGCTGGAAGAACATGACCCAGATCAACGGCTGCGGCGAACGCGCGGCGGCGCATTACCCGGGGATCAGCTATTGGACGTTCAACTGGCGCAAGGGTGGCGGGGCCGCCCGAATGATCGACATTTCGAAGCGCGAACGTTTCTATCAGCAGGAATATTGCGGCTGCGTCTATTCACTGCGTGACACCAATGCCCACCGCGTGAGCCAGGGGCGCGAGGAAATCCGCATCGGTGAAATGTTTTACGGCGACGAATGAGTGTCGCCGCCGGTGGCCGGCGTCGCGTCGCCTCTCGTGCGATGTGCGCGGCCGCGCAAATGACCGCTTGAAACCCACGGGACCGCTGATATAAGCCGCGCCCTGTCACCGGTCGATCGGCCGCGCGGCACCCTGGTCGGGGAATAGCTCAGCCTGGTAGAGCACTGTGTTCGGGACGCAGGGGCCGGAGGTTCGAATCCTCTTTCCCCGACCAATTTACTGATATGATGGCGACGATATCGCCTCCCCGATCGGGACGGCGTTGCCGGCGGCTTCGAGGAGGCGGATCGGGACGCGCCCGGCGGCGGGGCGGATGCCGCGGCTGCGGGTGTGTAGTTGGTGGGCGAGGAGGCCACTCCAAAGGGCGACAATGGCCGTCTCCACCCCCGCCGGCAGGCGAAAGATGGCTTGCCACGTCGAAATGCCGCCCGCTTCGCGGCGCGCGCGCGGGATCGTCATGGAATGCCGATCGGCGCCTCGACCGATCGGGGATAGGTGCTCAACGCTGCGCGGCTGAGCGCCAGCGCCAGCCGGTCAGCGGCGGCCGCATCGCGGGGAGCGGGGCGCACCGTGACGGCGGCGCCGTGCCACGAGATGCGGCCATCGCCGTTTCCGTCGCCGCGCCGGCGGATGCGGATGTCGATCGTCGTGCGCTGCATCGTCGCGAGCGCCGCACCGCCGCCGGACAGCGGGACGGTGACACCCCCCGACGACACCGATGGCGGCTGGCGGGGCGACGTGCCGATCGCGGTGCCGACGTCATCCCGCGTCACGCTCACTTGCGCGACCATCGCCGCATGGGCCGGATCGTCGAGAATGGTAAAGCCCCGCTCGCCCAGCGTTTCGCTCACCGCCGCGCGTGCGACGCGGTCCCACCGATCGCGCGGCGCTGATTCATCGGGGGAGGTGATCGCGATCGTGCCCTCGCCCTCCGCTGCCATCGCCGGGGTGGGGCGCGCCGTCGACAAGGCCAAGGCGGCGATGCCGGCCCCGGCGATGATCCGTCCGAACGTCATGCCGCCCTCCTTCGCCCATCCCCACCACCTGCGGGGCAAACGCGCCACCGCGCCACGCGCTGCGCCGTGCCGCCGGATTTTCGCGGAGGCGATCAGTTTTTCAGCCGCCACCCGCTTTTGAAGATCCAGCCGATCACCGCGAGGCACGCGACCAGAAACGCCAGCGTCACCCCCAGGCTGACCGCGATATCGACATCGCCCTTGCCGAAGAAGCTCCAGCGGAAACCGCTGACCAGATAGACGACCGGGTTGAACAGGCTGACCGTGCGCCACGGCTGCGGCAGCATGTCGATCGAATAGAAACTGCCGCCCAGGAACGTCAGCGGCGTGATCAGCAGCAACGGGACGAAGTTGAGCTGTTCGAAACTGTTCGCCCAGATACCCAGGATGAAACCGAACAGGCTGAACGCGATCGAGGTGAGCAGCAGGAATGCGATCATCGCCAGCGGATGCAGCACCGTCACCGGCACGAAGAAGGCGGAGGTGGCGAGGATGATCGCCCCGATCACCACCGACTTGGTGGCCGCCGCGCCGACATATCCCACCACCAGCTCCATCGGCGCGATCGGCGCCGACAGCAATTCGAAGATCGTGCCGGTGAATTTCGGGAAATAGATGCCGATCGAGGCATTGCCGACACTCTGCGTCAACAGCGACAGCATGATCAGCCCGGGCACGATGAAGCTGCCATAGCCGACGCCGTCGACGCTCTGCATCCGGCTGCCGATCGCGCCGCCGAAGACGATGAAATACAGGCTGGTGGTCAGTACCGGCCCGATCAGGCTTTGCCACAAGGTGCGCAGCGAGCGCGCCATCTCGAAGCGATAGATCGCCCAGATCCCGTGCAGGTTCATGCCCGTTCCTCCACCAGATCGACGAAGATGTCCTCAAGGCTCGATTTCGAGGTTTCGAGATCCTTGAAGGCGATATGCCGGTCGCCCAGCGCGCGGAGCAGCGACGGGATGCCGGTATCCTCCTGCGTCGCGTCGAAGATGTAGCGCAGCGTCTTGCCCTCGTTGACCAGATGGAGCTGCCAGCGCTCGAACCCCGCCGGGACGGCATCGAGCGGATCGACCAGCGCCAGATCCAGTTCGCGCTTGCCGAGTTTCCGCATCAGCGCGTCCTTCTCGTCGACCAGCAGCAGCCGGCCCTTGTTGATGACGCCGATCCGGTCCGCCATCTCCTCGGCTTCTTCGATATAATGGGTCGTCAGGATGATCGTCGTGCCGCGGTCGCGCAGACGATGGACCAGTTTCCACATGTCCCGGCGCAACGCGACATCGACCCCGGCGGTCGGCTCGTCGAGGAACAGCACCTCGGGTTCGTGCGCCAGCGCCTTGGCGATCAGCACGCGGCGCTTCATCCCGCCGGACAATTCCATGATCTTCGCATGGCGTTTGTCCCACAGCGACAGATCGCGCAGAACCTGCTCGATATAGCCGCTGTGCCCGGATCGGCCGAACAGCCGGCGCGAGAAGGTGACCGTCGCCAGCACCGTTTCGAACATGTCGACCGACAGTTCCTGCGGGACGAGGCCGATCGCGCGGCGGGCGGCCTTGTAGTCGGTGATCGCGTCATGCCCGGCGACGCGGATCGTGCCGGTCGACGGCGTCACGATGCCGCACACGATGCTGATCAGCGTCGTCTTCCCGGCGCCGTTCGGCCCTAGCAGCGCGAAGATCTCGCCCTTCTCGATCGCCAGATCGACACCGTGCAGCGCGGTGAATCCGCCCTTGTAGGTCTTGGACACGCCCGAGAGCGCGAGAATCGGTTCGGTCATGACGTCCCCCCTTCGCCGCCACAGATAGGTAAGCCGCGCGCGGATGGGAGGGGGCGGCGTCGCATCGGCCGACATTCCGCGCTTTCATGCCGTCGCCCGGCCCCGTCAGGCCGATAGCCGCTCCACCGCCTTTAGCAGCATCTGTCCGGTGAACGGCTTGGAGATCATGTGCGACGTCCGCTCGTCCGGCGTCACCTTGGACGCATGATAGCCGGTCATGAACAGGGTGCGCAGGCGGGGGGCAACCGCAACCGCGGCCTTTTGCAGCGAAATGCCCCCGATCCCGGGCATGACGACGTCGCTGATCAGAACGTCGAAGGCGGTGTCGCGATTCTGGATATGGGCCAGCGCATCGAGGCCGTTGTCGAAATCGTGAACGATGTGGCCGGCTTCCTGCAACGCCCGCACCACCAGTTCGCGGACGTCGTCCTCGTCCTCCGCGACCAGCACGGTCAGCTTGCGATCCTCGCGCGCGGGCGGGTCCTGATACGTCGGCAGGGCGATGACCGGATCGCGCGCGGCGGGAAGAATGATCTCCACCGTCGTGCCGCCGCCCGGCCTGCTATCCAGCCGGACGCAGCCGCCGGCCTGGCTGACGATACCGAAGACGGTGGCGAGGCCCAGGCCGCTGCCGTTTTCGCCCTTGGTCGTGAAGAATGGCTCGAACGCGCGTTCGCGCACCTCGGGCGGCATGCCCGCCCCGTTATCGGTGATCCGCAACAGCACCCAGTCGCACGACCCGGCATCCGCGACGTTCATCCGCTTGCAGTCATCCGGGACGGCATTGGCCGCCTCCAGCCGGACCGCGCCGCTCGATGACAGCGCGTCGCGCGCATTGATCGCCAGGTTGAGCAATACCTGTTCGATCTGGCTGCGATCGGCCACGATCGGACGCAGATCAGCGGCGACCTGCGCATCGAACGTCATGCTGTCGTCGATCAGGCTGGCGAGAAGCGGTTTCATCTGTTCGATGATGTCGCGCAGGTTCAGCGGCGCCAGCGCCACGATCGACGCCTTGCTGAAGGTCAGCAGCTGATGGGTCAGCAGGCTCGCGCGCTTGGCCGCGCGCGCGATCAGGTCGAGCCGCTGGCGCAGCAACGTGCCATGCGTCGCCTGCAATTGCAGTTCCTCGACATTGCCGCAGATGATGGTGAGGATGTTGTTGAAATCATGCGCCACACCTCCGGCGAGCCGGCCGAGCGCATCCATCTTGTGCGCTTGCTGCAGGCGATCCTCCAGCTCCCGCCGTTCGGTGACGTCGGCCATCAGGCCGATGAACTTGTCGACCTGTTGGTCTTCGCCGCGCACCGGGCTGATATGCAGCGCGTTCCAGAACGTGCTGCCGTCCTTGCGATAGTTGAGGATCTCGACGGAGGTTTCGAAACCGGCGCGCAGGCCGTCGCGGATCGCGGCGATCGCCGCGGGATCGGACTGGGCACCCTGCAGGAAGCGGCAATTGCGCCCCATCGCCTCGCTGGCGGTATAGCCCGTCAGCCGCTCGAATCCGCCGCTGACATGGACGATGGGCTCGCAGGGATCGCGCGCATCGACGATGAGGATGCCCTGCGCGACCGCCTGCATCGCCTGATCGCGCAATTGCAGCTCCGCCTGCGACAGTCGTTGCTCAGTCAGGTCGCGGGCAACCTCCGCGAAACCGACCAGTTCGCCCTGGTCGTGGATCGCACTGACGACCGCGTCGACCCAGAAGGGCGAGCCATCCTTGCGCACGCGCCAGCCCTGGAAATAGGCGGCGCCGCTGCGTTCCGCTTCATGCAGCAGCGCGGCGGGAACGCCCTTGGCCACATCGGCGGGGGTGAAGAAGGATGACCAGGGGAGGCCCATGACCTCGGCGGCGCGATGCTGCTTGATACGTTCCGCCGCCGCGCTCCACGTCATGACGCAGCCGTCGCGGTCGAGCATGAAGAAGGCGTGGTCGCGTGCACCGTCGATCAGCAGGCGCAATTGCGCGCCGACGAGCGCGGCTTCGCTCTTCGCCTGCACGAGGCCGGAGACATCCTCGCACGCGACGACGCCGCCCGCCACCGTACCGTCGCCGTCGTAGATTGGCGCGGCGCTGAACGACAGGTGGCGGATCGCGCCGTCGCCACCGCGCACGTCGATGCGGCGGCCGACGGTGACCTCCCCCTTCTGGATTGCCCGGGCCAGTGGCCAATCGGTGGAGGCCAGACGAGCGCCCGTATGGGGCGAATAACCCTCGAACACGTCATAATCGGCAATGTCGGCGGCCCAATGCACGAAGCCGACCTGGCTTTCGTTGGCGGCGTTCATGCGCACGAAGCGCCCGTCGCGATCCGCCACCACCACCGCGGTCGGCAGCGCGTCGAGCACGGCGGTCAGCCGCGCTTCCTCGCGGCGGGCGGCTTCCTCGCTGTCGCGCAGCCGCCGCTCGACGGTCTTCAGATCGGTGATGTCGGTGAAGGACACCAGGATCAGCGGGGTGGGGTGAAGCCCGGCGAAATCGCTCTGCTTCGCGCTGATGCGAACATGGCGGTGCCGACCCGCGCCCGACACATGGGGCAGGACGAACTGAAACTCCTCCTTCGAAACCGGCTCGCCACGCAGGGCACGAAACAGCGGCCAATCGGCCCGCTCAACGCGCTTCCCGTCCCGGTCGAAGGCCGTCAGTCCCGTCGGCAGGATTGTCTGGCCGCTATGAGAGAGGATCTCGATCAATGCTCTGGCGTGGGTGTTGCTGTACACCAGCTCCGCCTGCATCGAGTAGATCAGGATCGCATCTTCGAGATCGTCATAGGCGCTCCACAGCCGGGCCAGCGCGGATCGCGACGATCGTCGCCGCCATGCCGATAATCTGTCTCGGAACGCCGCCAATAGCTTCATGAACGAGCGCCCCATCCGATTCCCGTGCCGCACGGTGCACGTCGCGGCCGGAAAAGGAAATTCCCGTCATTACCCATAGTTGCGATCGGCGGACGGGCCGAGGGTGAGGGGCGGGGTATGCCCGACGTCGTTGACGCGGCCAGCGCGAGCAGGCGCGAGTTCGGGAGCGGGTCGGCCGAGCAGATAGCCCTGAATCTTGTCGACCTGCAGGACCCGCAGGATATCGAGCTGCGCCTCCGTCTCGACCTGTTCGACCACCACCGGCGTTTCGATCGCGCGGCAAAGCTGGACCACACCGATCAACAGTTGCCGCGCGAGCGCGCAAGTGGTGATCGACGAGACCAGGCCGCCATCGATCTTGATCAGGTCGAAGCGGATCAGCCTGAGATAGCCGATCGATGCGAAGCCCGAGCCGAAATCGTCCAGCGCCACCCTGGCGCCGATCGCGTGCAGGTCGGCGATCGCTGACCGCGCCGCGTCGGGATCGCGCAGCAGCGCGGTTTCCGTGATCTCGACGATCAGCCGTTTCGGCGAAAAGGCGTATCGCTCGCACATCCGGCGAATCATGGTGCACAGACCCGGTCCCACTTCCCCGGCGGTGACATTGACCGACAGGGAAAGGTTTGAGGGCCAGTCCGACGCTTTGGCGAAGGCGCGCGCGAGGATCAGCTCGGTGAACCGGCCCGCGACGCGCGCGTGTTCCGCCACTGCGAACAGTTCGTCGGGCGGGATCACGCCAATCTGGGGATGGTGCCAGCGGGCGAGCGCCTCGTATCCGACGATGTCATCCGTGGCGGTGCGCACGATCGGTTGGAAGTGAACCTCAAGACGCTCAACCGCGGCTGGATCGAGATGGGCCGTCTCGATGATGCTGCGGCGTTCGCGCTGCTGCTGCAGATGCGGATGGAAGAAGAAGGGATGGCCGAGCCCCAGCCCCTTGCTTTCGTACAGCGCCAGATCCGCGCGGTGCATCAGCTCGACCGCGTCGCGCGGCCAGTGGGTGCCGGTCGAAATGCCGATCGAGCCGCGAATGGCGATCACGTCCGCTCCGATGCGCACCGGGGTCGCGAACAGTTGCGAGAGATGTTCCGCTGCGGCCGCGACGGCTTCGCGATCGCCGGTCGGCAACAGGATGGCGAACTCGTCCCCGCCGACGCGCGCGCACAATGCCGGCGGCGGCACCTGCTGCGACAATCGATCGGCCACGGCGCGGAGCAGCGCGTCGCCGACGCCATGGCCGAGCCGGTCGTTCACCGCCTTGAACCCGTCGAGATCGAGCAGGATGACGGTGGTATCGAGCGGCTGCCCTTCCGGCCGCTGACGTTCGGTCAGGCGGGTCAGGAGCGCACGCCGGTTGGCCAGCCCGGTGAGTTGGTCGGCGAACGCCATGTGAGTGACCTCACGTTCGTTACGGATCGCCAGCGCATGCGCTTCCACGATTCCCCGGAACTGCTGATGCTGACGGCGCAACCAGCCGATCAGCAGAACCGCGATGATCGCAAGATTGGCCGCCGCCGCCGCCAGCGACATGTCCCGCGTGGCCAGCATCGCCAGCACCATCGGGAACGCACCCGACCAGATCACCGCATAGGCGGCGTACGGCAGCGACACCATGCAAACGGCGCAGGATATCACCGACAGTGCCGCGAAGAAGGGGACGAAGGCGGAGACCTCGCGTGATCCCGTGAACAGGACATGAACGCTCCAGCCGGCAAGGATCAGGCCGAAGATCAGCGAGGTGCGCACGGTTGAGCGAAACATCGTCCGCGCCTCGTCAACGCCCGGAAACGGTTCCCGACGCCATTTCATGATGCGCGTAGAACTGGCCAAAGTGGCCAGCAGTGACGGAAGGAATGTTAAGGCATTTATATGGCCGAGGGAGGTAATAAAGCTGAGGAACGTTATATTGATCAGCAGGATCATGTGGAGCGTCGGTACTTGATGGCGCAGCGCATCGAACTGAGCGACGACCAAAAGTTCGTCCTCGTCTATACAGATCTGATCAGGGGAAACCGAGTCTGATTGCTCATCCGGTATCGATGGCATTCTGTCGCATGACAAGCTCGACATGAGGAGTGATGTCATTCCAGGGCAAGCTCCACGAACCACCCCCAGCTGACTACCGGCGAAAGTTAAATAGTCCGCAACACTCACATATGGTACTTTTGCCAGTCTGGCGGCGAGGAACGTAGCGTGTAAACGGGAGTTTCGTACCGAAGGCCGAGCCGAGGGCTAATCCGAACGTACACGAGAAGATGATCTGCATCAATCCTTCAACTACCGGAACCTTGCAAACACCGGAAAGTTGATGACGATACCGTAACAGATATTCGGAATGGCGCTTTTGTATTCGAGGGAGCAGGCTCCTTGTGGGTGTATATCGTCGACGACGAACGGGACGTAGCCGAGACAATCGGTATGACGCTGCAAGGCGCCGGGCATCAGGTCGCGTCATTCACTAGTGGGGATGCGTTCCTCAGTGTTTGTGAGGATCTGACGCCGGGGTGCGTTCTGCTTGATCTGTTGCTCCCTCAAAAGGATGGCTTACAGGTTCAAGAGGAGCTGGAGCAGAAGGTCAGTTGCCACGCTGTCGCGGTCGTGACCGGATATGGCGACGTTCCCGATGCCGTACGGGCGATGCGCGCCGGCGCGATTGACTTCCTGCGCAAGCCGTTCAGTCGGTCCGAGTTGTTTGACGTGCTGGACCGTGCGCAGGCCTATATCGATGAATGTCTTCGACGCCGGGAAGCGGCGCAGCGGTTCGCGCCGCTCCAGGGATTGTCGTCGCGCGAAAATCAGGTGTTGCGCGCGCTGGGGCGTGGCCTGTCGACGAAGCAGGTGGCGAGCGAATTGGCGGTCAGCGTCCGCACGATCGACATGCATCGCGCCAACATCATGAAGAAACTCAAGATCGGGAATATGACCGCGGCGCTGTTGCTGGCCCGCGACGCCGAGGCGCTGGCCGGTCTGTCGCCGCGGCGATAACGGCGGTCAGCGTCACTGCACCGCGCCATGTTGCTGAATGACGTCGGCCAGCCATCCCGGATGGGTGTTGCAGGCCGTCGCGATATGCCTGGCGACATCAACCGGGAGCAGCCGGTTGAACATCAATCCGGCGCAATCGCCCGTCTCCCACCGCACATAGGCCGGCAAGGGACGAAGGTCGCCCATCGTCAGAAACAAGGCGGTGCCCACCCCCAGCGGCTGCTGGATTCGCACCATCGCACCGCCGGCGGACAGGTTGACGAGCAGGATCGCGCGGCGATCGTGAGCGATCGTCAGTTCCCCCGGCATCGCGATATGCGCGCGGCTGGGGCGCGGCTGGATCACGCGCATCGTCGACGACGTCAGCTTAAGCAGCATTTCGCTGGTGATGGGCATCAGGAACTGAACGCCCCAGACCTCGTCCTTCGCCCAGCGCAGTACAGCGGCGATCGGTGTGCCGCCGCGGGGCGTCACCACCAATTGCTGCCCGAAGCACGGGCGACCGCCGCCGGTCGGACCGTCGAGCCGCACCTTGGCGCCTGCGGTCGTAACGTCGAGGATGGTGCAACAGAACATCGACCCGCCGAAATCGAGCACGGCGGGCAGGTGGGTCGGCAGGCGGGCCTCGCCGCGAGCTTCGATCGTGGCGGCGGCATCCGCTTGGGCTTGGCGACGTTTAAAGAGCGGCATCGACGACGAACTCCTGGGGAGGGTACCTGCTCGCATCGTCGAAGACGGTCAGGTCGATCGGTTGAAGGAACTGCGCCCCAGTCAGCGATTGACGCGACCAGCGGACGACGCAGTCAAGGGTGAGGCGCGGTAGCTGCACTGAAAGGCGCTGGCCGGGCGAGGGCGTCATCACCGCCTCCAGCAACAGTCCAGTAACCGATACATTGCGGATGATCGCGGGGCGTTGCAGATCGTCCATAATGACGTGGGCACGACGACAGACGGTGAAGCGTTGCGCGCGAGGCAGGACGTCGGCCTTGCGCGTAGACAGCAGATTCGGCGGCAGCGCCTGCGCGAAATACACGCCGATGCGCTGATCAACCTTCCAGCGGATTTGACCGATGCGGCGTTCGCCATTGTCGAAGACGAAGGTGTAATTGCGTTGCTCAAGCGTTTGGGCCTCGCAAAGCCCCGATAGGCCATGATCCGAGGCGTTGTGGACGGTGATGCGGTGAAGCCGGATGCCATCGTCGATCATGACAAAGCGCTCAGGTGAAACCGGCCGCCTCTGATCACGCCGTCGCTGTGTCACCTGGGATGGCTGTGCGGTCGAGACATCCACTGCTCGGTTCCCCATTTGGTTTGCCTTGACCAAACGTATCGTCGCGAAGCTTCAAGAACCGCGAATGGGGATATAGGCATAACTACCACATACGTGGGTATTATGCTGAGGGATTACCTAGTAGCAGCGTCGATCGAGGCATCATGGCGAGCAGGTGCCGAAGGGTCAAAGCCTTACGCCGCGGAAACCTGCGCGTCTGCCGGACCCTCGGCACGGACGATATAGTCGAGCAGCGGCGCGGCATCGCCGTGAAAGACCGGCCCGGCATTGCAGCAACTTAGCCGATTGTCGCGATCGATCCGCCATTGTCGTGCCGGCCGCCCGGGCTCGAAGCCGGTTTCTCCGGCAGGCAGGGGCGCGGCTCGGTCGATCATCTCGCTGCATTCGCTGTCGAGGCGGCTCCGGATCCGCTTGTCGACGGCGATGTCACTCAGCGGGAAGCGGCTCCACGCCCCGGGCAAATCGTCCTCCACCATGAAACTGTCGCCGGTGATCGCAACGCCCAGCGCGCTGATCGCGGCAAGGTCGGCCGCCAGCGTGGACGGCGCGACGCGGCTGGTGCCACGCTCGATCCGGATCGACAGGCGCCGCGGCTCGAGCCCGGTTTCGCGCAACGCCAGTGCGATCATGCCCGGAACGTCGCTGCTCAGCATCTGTCGTGGGAAGATGGGCACGGACACGGTGATGCCCGGCAAGGTAAGCGCCAGGCGGCACGCCTCGCGGGTCGTCCAGTCGCCCAGCGGCACGATCAGGCCGCTCTGCTCCGCGACGCGCAGGAAACGGTCCTGGTCGAGCTCACCCAGCGTCGCATGATGCCAGTGCGGCTCCACCGCGATCATGTTGACCGCCTGATCAGGGCCGGTGTGCCAGGGAGTGCAGGCAAGTGTGAACTGCTTCGCCTTGACCGCGATCCGCATCTCATGGGCAAGATGCCGTTCCGCTTCCGCCGATGCCTCGGAATGCTCGCCGTAGAAGCTGACGGTGCCGCGCTGGCTACCCTTCGAACGATAGAGCGCCACGTCGGCGAAGCGGAACAGCTCATCCTCGTCCAGCGTGTCGCCCGGGGTCAAGGCGACGCCGATCGACAGACCAACTTCCAGCACGCGGTCGCGATAGGGTATCGGGCGGGACACCGCCTCGATCAGCCGCCCGGCAAGTGCTGCCACGTCGTCGCGCGACACACTGGGGGAGGCGACGATGAACTCGTCGCCGCCGATCCGCGCGACGATCTGTGTCTCGGATATCTGTTCGCGCAGCCGCTGTGCGACGGTCTTCAACACATGATCGCCCGCTTCATGGCCGAATGTGTCGTTGATCGGCTTGAAATGGTCCAGGTCGAGATACAGCAGCGCCAGTTCGCTGTCGGTGACGGACAGCTTGTCTCGCAGGAAGCGGCGAAGCCCAAGCCGGTTCGGCAGGCCGGTTGCCGCATCGTGCTGTACCTCGCGCTGCGCGCGCGTCAGGTCGGCGGCGCGGCCGACGTCAGCGGTGATGTCGGTGGCGATCTCGACCACCTTGAACGGGCGGCCGTTGAGGTCGTAAATGGGATTGTACGACGCCTGGATCCACACGTCCGACCCATTCTTGGCGATGCGCCGGAACTTCGAGGACTGGAAGCGTCCCTCTCGTAACGCGATCCACAGCGCCTGATAATCCGGGCTGTCGATCGTGGCGGGATCGACGAAGGTCTTGTGCGGCAGCCCCCGGACCTCCTCCGCACTGTATTGCATCAGCTTCAGGAAGTTCTCGTTGGCATCGATAACCAGTCCGTCGAGGTCGAAGGAGACGACGCACTGCGACTTGTTGATCGCCGCGATCTGGCCTTCGTAGTCGCTCTGACGCAGCCGCTGTTCGGTCACGTCGACGGCGTTCATGACCACCTTGAACGGGCGCCCCTTCATATCGAGGATCGGATTGTACGAGGCCTGAATCCAGATTTCGCTGTCGTCGCGGCCCACCAGCTTGAATTCACCGCCCTTATATTCGCCGATCGACAGGTCGCGCCAGAAATGGTCGTAATCGCCCGCGCGATCTTCCGTGGCCAGGAACATCGTATGATGTCGACCCAGCACCTGCGACAGTCGATAACCGGTCAGTTCCAGAAAATTCTCGTTCGCGTCCAGTATAATGCCCTCGGGTGTGAACGACGCCACCGCCTGTGACTTATGGAGGGCGGCGATCTGCCCCTGATGATCCGCCTGCCGCAGCTTCTCGCGCGTGATTGCCGTCGCATAGTTGACGACCTTGAACGGCTTGCCGTCCTGATCGAGCACCGGGCTGTAGATTGACTGAAACCAGATGTCGCGGCCGTTGCGATCGCTCCGCCGGAATTCACCGCTGCGATATCGCCCAGACGCCAGGTCGCTCCAAAAGATTTCGTATTCCAGGCTGTGGGCATAGGCCGGATCGACGAAGATCCGGTGGTGACGCCCCTCCAGCTCAGCCATCGTATAGCCTACCGTATCAAGGAACAGCTCATTGGCACTCAGGATCGTGCCGTCGAGCGCGTAGGTAGCGACACATTGCGACAGGTGGATCGCGGCGATCTGACCCTTGAAATCGGCTGCGCGCTGCTTCTCGGCGGTGATATCGGTCGCATATTTCACGACCTTCGTGACAGTTCCAGTATGATCGACGATCGGACTGTAGTTGGCGCGCAACCACAGTGACTGGCCGTTCTTGTTGATACGACGGAATTCGCCTGCCGCATGCCGACCGGATCGCAACCCGTTCCAGAACGCGACATAGTCTGCCGACGCGGCTTCGGCCGGGTCGAGAAGCATGTCGTGATGCTGACCGACCAGTTCGGTGAGTGAATAGCCCGTTGCCGCAAGAAAAATCGGATTCACGCTCATGATGAACCCGTCGGGCGTGAAGTGGATGACGCCCTGCGCGGCGTTGATCGCCGTGATTTGGCCGGCTTCGTCGGCCGCCGCGAGCACCCGCTGGGTGGCGTCGCGCAACAGCACCACCACCTCGCGAACCATATTGTCCGCTCCGGCGATCGGCACACAATTGACCTCCGCCCAGAACATCGACCCGTCGCGCCGCGTCAGCGGCAAGTCGCCGGCGAATGGCACGCCATCCGCCGTTACGCGCGCGATGACGGCGCTCAGGCCTTCCCCGCCATGATCCGAATGAAAGATGCTCTTGTTGCGGCCGATCAGATCCCACCCCTCGAAATGGAAAAGTTCGAGCATCCGGTCATTGATCCGCAGCACCACGCCTTCGCGATCGAACGCCACTCGGCCGAGCAGGCGCTCGATGATGTCCGTCTCTTCCGGCGTCGGCGAGGGTTCGATAGCGGAATGAAGCACGACTGGACGTCCTGTAAGAAACGGTAGGACGGGATACCGCGGCAAGGGTAAATGATTTACTGAGATCAGCGTCTTCGGGAAAATGATCGACGCGCCAACCTACTGATATGTCGGCAATACGGTGTGATTACCGGGCGGGAAGCCGATCCGCCGGTGGCATCACCGGGGCGGCTGCCCCGGAGCGGCGCGCACAGGCGGTGTGAGGTCGGTCAAGGGCAGGCGTTTGGGCGCTACGCCGCCGGTTCGACGGACGTCGCGACACGCTCGATCGGTGGTCGCGCGCGATTGTCGAGCGCCAGCAGGGTCGCGGCCAGCTCTTCGCTGCGGAACGGCTTGTGAAGCCGCGCCATGTCCGGATCGATCCCGCTCGTTTCGGCATAGCCCGACGCGATCAGCGCCTTCAGCTCGGGCAATTCGTCGCCGAGCAGACGCACGAGCTGTGCGCCGGTCATCCCGGGCATCAAGTGATCGGTGATCAGGTAGGTCGGCCGCAACCCGGCACGGACCAGGTCAAGCGCTTCGGGGGCCGAGCACGCCTCGATCACGTCATACCCAAGGTCGGTGAGCATGTCGGCGGTGCTGAGCCGCACCAGTTCCTCGTCGTCGACCAGCAGCACGCTACCCGCGCCGCGAGCATGCGGCGGGCCATGTACCGGCAGGTTCGGAGCGGCGGCGGGCACGTCGCTGAGCGGCAGCCACAGCGTGACGCGCGTGCCTTGGCCGGCATGGCTGTCGATCGTCAATCCGCCGCCGAGCTGCGCGGCGAGCCCGTGGACCATCGACAGCCCGAGCCCGGTGCCCTTGCCGACCCCCTTGGTCGAAAAGAACGGCTCGATCGCGCGCTGGCGTGTCGCCTCGTCCATGCCGACGCCGGTATCGGCGACCGCCAGCCTGATGTAATGGCCGGGCGCGATCTCCGCCGCGGCCGGGGGCCCGACATCGCATGTGGAGGCGGAGATGGTCAGCGTGCCGCCATCGGGCATCGCGTCGCGTGCGTTGACCGCGAGATTGAGCAACGCCATTTCGAGCTGATTGGCATCGGCCAGCGCGAGCGGCAGATGGCGCTCCACCTCCACCTTCACGGCGATCGTCGAACCCACCGTGGAGCCAATCAGGTCGGCCATGCCCCCGACAAGCTGTTCCAGATCGATCGCGGTTGATTGCAGCGGCTGGCGCCGCGCGAACGCGAGCAGGCGCTGGACGAGCGTCTTTGCCCGTTCCGCCGATTGCAGCGCACCGTCGATCAGGCGCCGTTCGCGTTCGCTGCCCAGCCCCTTGCGCATCAGCATATCGAGCGAGCCGATGATCGGGGTCAGCAGATTGTTGAAATCATGCGCCACCCCGCCGGTGAGGCTGCCCATCGCCTCGACTTTCTGGCTCTGCCGGAGGGCTTCCTGCGCGGCTTCCAGTTCGGCCTGCGCCGCCGCGGTGGCGGATACGTCGTTCGCCTGATGAAAAGCGCCGATCACACGCCCCGCATCGTCGCGCAGCGGCGTATAGGTGATTTCCCAGGCTGGCGTGCCGAATTCGGGGCGGCCGAATGCCGCCGTCGCGGTAAAGCTTTCCCCGGTCAGCGCACGGCTCATCAGCGCCCGCATTGTGGTGCGCTGTTCGGCGATGAACAAATCCGGGAAGACGTCGCCGATCCGCGTCTCGAACCCCTGGACACGCTGGAACTCGCTTTGATGCGCACGATTGAAGGCGATCAGGCGATAGTCGGTATCGAATGCGCAGATCGGCGAGGAAGTCGCCTCCACGATCTCATGATATTGCCGCAGTTCAGCGGTCCGTTCGACCACCTGCTGCTCCAGCGTGGTCCGCAATTCGCGCAGCGCCATTTCAGCGCGGGCGCGCTCGATCGCGACCTTCACGCGCTCCCCGACCTGCTGGATAAGCTCCTGTTCGGCGGGGGTCCATGCCCGCGCGGTGGCATTCTGCACCGCCAGCAGCCCGACCCATTCCTCCTCCTGGAACAGGACGACATCGATGAACGCGCCCACCTGCCGCTCCTGCAGGCCCGTGCGGGCGCCTTCGCTCAATCGCTCGTCGCCGGCGACGTCCTCTACCACCACCGGGGCTCCGTCGCGGTAGGCGGCGAGCAGATCGGGTCCGAAGCTTTCGAGCGAATGGCGCCCCTTGATCGATTTCACCCCGCGCACGTAATCGCGCTCGACGGTCATCCAGCCACGATGCGTGATCTCGGCGTAGAAGACGCGGCTCGCGGCCAGTTTCTGCCCCAGCCGCGTCGCGACCAGTTCGATAATCGCGGTCGGCGTACCCAGCGCGCGCATATCGTCGGCCAGCGTCAACAGAAATGCCGACCGCTGCGCCGCGACGGTTCGCTCGGTCGTCTCCTCGACGACACACAGCACGCCGGCGGGCACGTCGTCCGCATCGACGATCGGCGAGTAATCGAGATCAAAACGCGCCGACGATCCGTCGCCCTGGTCGTCAAGGATCAGCGGATGGTCGCGATAACGCAGCGCCTCGCCGGCCATGCAGGTCGTCAGCACATGATCCGCGAGGGCGCTGGCGGCGCGCCCCGCCATGCGGACCGAGCGGCCCAGCCAGTGCGGATGCCGTGCACCAGCGATCGACGCGAAGGCGTCATTGTACAGCACCACGCCATCGTCGCCCCACAGCATCATCATCGGCCCCGGCGCGCGCAGGATCGTCGCCAGCATCGTTCGCAGCGCGACGGGCCAATCATGCGCGTCGCCCAGCGACGTCGCGGACCAGTCGTAACGGCGGATCAGATCGGCACAGCGCGCGGTCGGCGCGACATCATCGGGAAGGTCATGCCCGAACGGCGCTACTTCGAGGGCATGGGCAGTCGCCATAGTGCCAGCTACGATAAAACCGCCTCGTTCGCGAGCCCTAATCAGATATGACGATCGCGCTTCGGCAATCGTCCCGTCGGCGTTCCACACCCGCCGAAGAAGGAAACGCATATTACCACAAACGAAAAGGGGCCGCGATTGCGGCCCCCTTTGCGGCGTGGATCGTCAGATCAGATCTTGTCGCCGAGCGCGCCCTTGACGCTGCCCTTGACGTCCTGGCCGGTGCCCTTGAGCTGCTGCGCTTCGCCTTCGGCCTGCAACTTCTCGTTATCGGTCGCCTTGCCGATGCCTTCCTTGATCGAGCCCACCGCCTTGTTCGCGACGGCGCCGACCTTGTCGGTGAATTCGCCCATGTCTTCCTCCATCATCGTCGTTCGAATGAACATGCCAATAATCGACGAACGTCACTGCTTGTTCCGGCGGAGCGGCGCCGCCGTCAGCGATGATCAGCAGCGGGAGGCGGTAACGCCGGTCACCGGGTTGACCCCGTCGCCCGATGTATCGCGATTGTCGCGCACCAGCATCGTGGCGATCTCGTTCATCCGTGTCGTCGGGGCAAAGAAGGAGGATACGACCGGCTGATACCGATAGGCGATCTCCACGAACATCGTCGGGATATTCGGGAGCGCGGTGACCCGGCCGTTCGTCGGGCCCATGCCGCTGACCGCCAGCGAGCCCTTGCCGTCGCCCTGCACGCCATAGGAGGAGGCGGCGGCAACGTCGCCGTAGCAGCGTTGCCAGTGGATATACTGGCCCCCTGGCGCGGCGGGATCGACTTCGAGGCTCGACAGGATGATCCGGCCGTTCCGCTTCAGTCCCAGCGACGAACTTTGCAGGTCGGCGCCAAGCAGGAGATCATTGACCTGCTTCTCGTCGATCTGCGTCTGGACGGTATTCTGCGTCCCGATGCGCGAAGCGTTGTCGGCGATCTGCAACGCGATCTGGCTGATCTGCTCGCGCACCATGATGTAGTTCACCATCTCGAACGCATAGAGCGTCAGGATGACGAGCAGCGGCAGGCAAAAGGCGAATTCGATCGCCGATACCCCGCGGCGATCGCGCCACAGCCGCGACCAGACACGACGGAGCCGCATCATGAGCAGAGCGCCGTCGGAGGATCGGCCTGGGTATCGTTCGGCTGGTTGCGGATCATCGTCTTGGCGATCAGCGTCATGCGCGGACTGGCGGCGAACATCCGGCCCAGCGGCATGCGATCATAGCTGACCGTCGCGATCAGCAGGACGACGTCCTTCGCACCGCCGCGATCGTTGGTGCCGCCATCGGCATCCCAATGGCCGTTGCGGTTCATGTCAACGAAGGCTTCGCCGTGGTTGCAGACGCCGTCATGGTCGGCGTCGTTATACTCCTCCGCCGGGCTCGCGACGTTGGAATAGTCGTGATAGGATTTGGGCACCACGGTGACGGTGGCGGCCGGGACCACGCTTCGCACCGCCGACCGCACCGCCGCGGTGATCGCATCCTGTTGCGTCTGCGCCGCCGCGCCTTCCAGGCTCAGGTCGCGCGCTGCCTTCTGCAACTGGCCGACCAGCAGCGAGCGCACGTACATGGTGTGGCACACCTCCAGCCCGCCAAGCGTCAACAGCAGGAAGACCGGCGCGATCATCGCGAATTCGACCACCGCCAGCCCGCGCCGGTCGCTGACGAGGTGGGCAAGCCGCCGGCGCATCATCGGGTAATCCGCAACTGGGCGATCCGCGCGGCGATGTCGGCGAATGTCTGGTTCAGTTCGGCGGTATTATTCGCCTGAAACGCGCGCCCTTGTGACGCGCAGCCTTCCAGCAGCGGCGTCAGCGTGGTGCCGAAAGCGATCACCCAGACGGTCATCCCCTTCTGGTTCTTCGCGACGTTGCAATAAGTGGTCAGCCGCGATTCGACGATCGAGTCCTGGTCGCTGTCGGTCGGTAGCGATCCGGGGGCGGTTCGCCGTCGGTCCAGCGCGGACAGCCCATAAGCGTCATAAGCCTGGAAATGGGTTTCGGTATCGCCATCGGTCATGAAGATGATGTTGCGCGCGATCGCGCTGCCGTTCGGCGCGGCGGCGTTTTCGGAAGCGAACAGGCCTTCCTTCGAGATCAGGCGCAACCCCCAGAGGAAGCCGATGTCGTGATAGGTCCAGCCGCGCGTCGCGAGGCTGTTCAGATAGGCCGAGAGGGCCGATGCGGTGAGGCCCTGCTGCGCCGATTGCAGTTTGCGCGCGGCAGACGGGCAGGCATTATACAGCGACGATAGGGACGAAAGGCGGGTATAGTCCGTGATCGTTTCGTCGGGGTCCATTTTCCACCCCTTTCGCGTGCCAGAGTAATTCGTTACGGCGCGCGCGAAGACGATTTGGGGGATGAAGGGCTTCCACTGCGTTTCGGGCCGACCGACCACCGGCGCGCTATCGACATCCATGTCATACGCCGTTCCGGTCTCGCCGGGACGCACCGTCTGCCGCTCTTCGATGCAGGCGCTGGTCGCGTTGAAGGTGAAGCGATAGTTACTTGGGGTCGACGAGTTGGCGGCGGGGTTGTTCACCGGAAAATCTACCCAACCTCCGGAGGCCATCAGGCCGTCCGCCGCATTGCCCTTCAGGCCGCTGATAGGCCAATTGATCTTGTCGTATCGCCACTTGTAACGGTTCGTCGTGATCGGCTGACCGGCCTGCGGATTGGCAGAGACCGTTTCGGTCAACGACTGGTCGGTGGGGGGATAGCTGACTTTGGTGATCAAGCATTGGCCGTTGCTTTGAACCTTTGCCGAATAGACGTCCCCCCCATAGGTGCGTGTATTCGTCCGCGACCGCGGGAGCGCGGTATCGGATGGCGACCATGCGCCCTGCTTGTAATTTGTCTGCTTCGCCGTGTTGGCCGGGGCGACGCAATTCTCGGGATCGCCCGCATAGGTTGACCGTGAGGAATTGTCGGGAGACCATCCGCTGTTCGTGGTTTTCTCGTTGGGCTGGGTTCCGTCCGGCTGTGGCACGACCTCCAGAAACCGACGCGACTGATAATCCGCACTGTCGGCCATCCAATCACGCTTCAGCAGCAGGCCGACATTGACGGTGTTGGAATAAGGCACAAATCCGTAGCGGATTTGCGTGCCAGCAATCTTGGCGTTTTCCAGCGTGTTATAAAAGTTGATCACCGCATTGCGCAGCGCGGTGATCTTGTCGGTGGAATCGCCCGTATTGACTTCGGTCATCGAGCCGGTGGTATCCAGCACGAACATCACGTCGGTATTCGGCAATTGCAGCTGCGCATCACAGGAAACGGAAAGCGCCACCTGCGAAAAGTTGAAAATCTTCATCAGCGTCATCGGCACGGTGACCGAGGCATTGCCATGAACGACGACATTCGCATCGACAGTGGGCTGCGGAAACACCGGATCCGACGTACCGTATTTGCCCGGCGTGTAATTGGCGTAGAAATACTTCTGTGCAGTGGGGTAGGTGGTCGACACCACATTCGTCCCCTGCATCGACCGGCGATATGCCAGCACGCCAGCGTCGCACGCCTGTTGCAGACGGCTCTTGGAAAGATAAAGCCGCCCGGCGTCCAATGCGCCGCCCCCCATGCCGACCAGCGCAAACATGCTGGCGGCGGTCAGAAACATCACATTCCCTCGGGTGTCGCGGATCATCGACGACAACGAACGCAAACCAATTCCTCCGCAACTCTTATCCAGATCGGGCTAGACCGTTAAAGTTAACGGCCAGCTAAGTGCCTAGATGGATCAATCTAAAATTTTCCAACTCCGATCTGGCAACGATCTGCTCGGAGGGCGCCCGTCCTCTAGCGCGGCGCCGGGTGCGCGCCCGGCACCGGCTACCGGCCGTCAGCGCTCCATCAGCCGGCCATATTCCCGTTCGGGACGGCCATAGGTGCCCTCCGCCAGCGTGATCAGCGTCGCGCGATCGAGCACCACGACGCGACCGCGCGTCGCGCGAACCGCGCGTTCTTCTTCCAGGCGGTGCAGCGCATCGGTGACGCTGCTGCGGCGTACCCCCAGCATCAGCCGGAATTCCTCGTGCGTCATGCAGATCTCGTCGCCCTGCACGCGATCGTGATACAGCAGAATCCAGCGCGCCATGCGCTGCGCGATCGAATGCGTCAGCGACGACACGATCGTCTGCGCCATCTGCAGCCCGAACAGATGCGCGAAACGCAGCATCGTCATGCGTAGCGATGCGCTGCGATCGATCGCCGCCAGCAGCGCCCCGCTCGCGATCGACAGGCCGCGCCCGCTTTCGGCGCGCATCGCCACGTCATAGGGTGATCGATCGGCACCCAGCAGCAGCGGCCAGCCGATATAGCCCTCCGCCCCGATCAGGCCGATCGCATAGCGCCGTTCCTCGTCCAGCGCATCGAGCACGCCGGCGACCCCCTGCTCGATGAAGACGATGCGGTCGATGGGCGACCCGGCGGTGGTGATATGTTCGCCGATCGCGAACGACGCCGGGACGAGATCGGGCAACAACAGCGCGAAATCCTGCGGTGTCAGGCTGGCCAACAAATGGTTCGCGGTTCGCGCATTGGATTGCGGGATAGCTTTGGCAGGAGGGGCGGGAATCGTGGACATCCAGTCTTCTTATGATGGGAAATCGATTGCTGGGTGGTTGGCACGGTTCCGTACAAAACGTCGTTCGGCGCTGTTTTGTTCAGGGTGTCCGGATAGCGACAGGCATGATGGCTATTCTGCGACATTTGATTGCCGCTGCGCTTTTCATGTCAGCAATACTTACCAAGTCTATTGCCGATCCGTGCCGACCGGGCTCGTCATTCCAATCGGAAAGATCTTGGCCAACGTTCTCCGCTAGCGCCCGTCTCCAACGGACGCTCCTGCTTTCCCGATAGTTCGTGGTCGACAATCCATCGTGGGAAACGGGGTTCGCTCGGCGCATGACGGGCGATCGGCAGGACATTTCCCCAACTCGGTCCCTGATTGAAGAGCCACGACCGTCTCGATCTCCATTTGGTGTCGGGAGGGTCAAGGAAGCTTGTTTGCAGCCAACTGATGGACGCCGCAATATACACGCGGATCGAAGCGTTTCTCTTCGAGAGCGGCAAATGGAAACCAGCGCTGCGTGACGATCGACAAACAGGCCGTATCGCGTTGGCGCCCCTTTATGATGCCGCCATCGCGGCACGCCCTCATGGGTGTGCTTGCCGACGGACAGCATCCGTTCGCATCACTCGATCGCTCCGGCAGGGCGCCGGCTGTCCTGCGTCCGCTCCTCCGCGGGGCGGCGGCGGCCCTCAGTCGGACAAGGCCGTCTCGATCGCGGCGGCCGCATGAAGGGCGGTCGTGTCGAAGATCGGCACCTCGCTGTCTTCCGGCCGGACCAGCAGCATGATCTCGGTACATCCCAGGATCACCGCCTCAGCGCCGCTCCTTACCAGGCGGGCGATAATGGAGCGGTAGGCATCGCGCGATTCCGCCAAGACCTTGCCGGCGATCAGTTCGTCATAAATGATGCGATGGACGGTAGCGCGGTCCACTTCATTCGGCACGATGACGTCGAGGCCGTACCGGTCGGCGAGCCGCCCCTTGTAGAACGCCTGTTCCATCGTGAACGCGGTGCCGAGCAAGCCGACCTTGCCGAAGCCAGCCGCCTTGACGCGATCCGCCGTGGGATCGACGATGTGGAGTAGTGGCACGCCCACCGCCTGCTGAACCTCGTCTGCCATGCGATGCATGGTATTGGTGCAGATCAGCAGGAAGTCCGCGCCGCCCGCTTCCAGGCATCGTGCCGCATCCACCATACGCGCCGTAAGGCCCTTCCAATCTCCGATGTGCTGCAATCGCTCGATGTCGGCGAAATTAAACGACCACAACAGGCACCGGGCCGATGCGGCCGGACCCAGCCGATCGCGCACTCCCTCATTGATCAGGCGGTAATATTCGGCGGAGCTTTCCCAGCTCATGCCGCCGATCAGGCCGATCATCTTCATGCCGCTACCCCCGTTCCCTGGCCGACATAGCGCATCGCCACATCGCAGCGTGCATAGCGTGCGCCGAATTCTGCCATGATGGCGGCGTCATGCCGGAATCCCGATTTCTCATAGAGGTGGATCGCTGCGGCGCAGCGGCGGCTCGTCAACAGATAAAGGGGATCGGCGCCAAGCGTGCGGGCCTTGTCGATGGCGGCCTTCAACAGAAACTCGCCGACCTTGAGCCCTCGCGCGGACGCTCGGACCCCCATCTTGGTCAATTCGAAGCCGGTCGCGCTGCTTCGCTGTAGTGCGCAGGTGCCGATGATGCCCATGCCTTTCGCCTCGACGAACAGGATGGCGCCACCGGGGTCGATGATGTTCGCGCGTGGATTCTCCAACGTCTGGCGATCCGTCTCTTCCAGACGAAACATCTCGGAGATCCATGCCGCGTTTATATCGTGGAACTCGCGCGCGAGATCGTCGGAATAATCGCGAATGGTCAGTAGCTGAGGGGTGGCCTGTGCCGCCAGTTGCTCGAGCGGTGTTGCCGCGAGCGCTTCTTCGACGTCGGTGAGGATAGCGAGCAACTCGTCGGAGCGGCCGGCCAGCAGTCGATCGACGGCCTCGGTCACTTGGGGCCAGACGAACAGCTTGGCGCGGGCGACCGCGGCGGCGCCTTCGTCGGTGAGCGATATGGTCCGGTGCCGCTGGTCGCTGCCCGTTTCGGCCCGCACCAGCCCCATGTCCATGAGCTGGCCGATGCCTCGTGTCACTCCTGGCTGACTGATGCCGATTGCCTGGACGATCTGGCCGATCGTCAGGGCGCGGCCGTCGAGGGCGACCAGCAGCGGCATGTGGGCGGGCTGCACCTCCAGTCCCGCGCTGGCGATGACCCGCGCCGCGCCGGCTTGCATCCGTTCTCCCAACCGCTTGAGCCGGCTGCCCAGAAAGCCCGCGCCCATGTCGCGTATCACATCCGTCATGCCACCCTCATTGCTTGATATATACCGCGTTATACACTAGAGTCCAGGAGTGTGAAGCGGGCGAGGTGAGGGGAAATATGCACGTTATCCGGCGAGCGGATTTTCCCGTCGACAGCGCGGCGGTCCTCGCCCTGTGGCGCGAGTTCGTTGCCAACTCCCCGGTGAACCTCGACTATCAGAACAACGAAGTCGAGTTCGCGACCTTCGCCGAAAAATATGCCGCTCCCAAGGGCTGCGTTTTGCTGGCGGAGGGAGGCGGTGTGATCGGTGGGTGCGTCGCGATGCGGCCGGTCAGCCCCGCTATCTGTGAGATGAAGCGGCTATATGTCCGTCCCGAAATGCGCGGTCAGCAGCTTGGTCGCCAACTGGCGGAACGGTTGATCGCGGAGGCGCGTGCCGCTGGATACCGGGAGATGCGGCTCGATGTGCACGCGAGGTTCCTCGCCGCCCGCCAGCTATATGCGGACCTCGGATTTGTTGCGGCCGAGCCCGTATCGTTCAACCCTGTCCCCGGCGCTTCCTTCCTTGGGCTGCGGCTGTAGGCTTTCGGGGGCTGGCGCGCCCGTTTCCGGATCGTTGTCCGGATGGTCACTGCCCCGCGCTATTCGGGCGATCTGCGATCCATATCAGACCCGTCCAGTCACCTTTGAGATAGCGAGCCGTAAAATCGCGGTTCGGGTCCCTACGCAGGCCCAAGCGCCGCATCACATCATCGTGGCGAAGCCGGGCCAATGAGCTTCAGACCATTGTAGTCGTACGAACGTCATCCTGCTCTCCCCCCGGTCTCGATACGGGCCGCCATACCACTCCATCGCTTGGACCGACCGCACCGGCAGGATATCCGTTTTCCGTGTGCCTTTCCGTGCGCCGGCGAGGCAGGGGCACGGTGCGTTACTCGTCATGGCCAGGCGTTGCCGAAAAATTAACCAACCGATTCATTTCTTTAAAGCATGTAAGTTGCGAAACGGGATTGATACCGTTATGGATGCATTCACGATTCGAAGATGAGCCGCCCTGGGAGGGGTGATGTCTGGACGACACCATCATCGCGGTCGCGCGGATCAAGAATTGGTGATGAAAAGCCGATCCCGAAAGGCGGACATCGCGCGTTTGCACGATATCATGTTCTATCAGCATTTGAAGAAATGCCGAGAAGAACTTGACGGCGATGATTATTGTACCGGCTGTCATCTCCTGGATCCTTGTGTCAGGCATTGTACATTGGCGATGTGATGGCGAAGATGGACTTCGTCACGGTCGCTGCTGCAGGGGCCTGCGGACGCGCTTAACGGCAAAGCAACCATTTCGGTGGAAAACGGCGCCATGTTGAAGCTCGAGATTGCCCGGCCGTCGTCGCGTCTCAGTGCGTTCGCGCAATGGGTGCTGGCGGCGTCGCTCTATTTCCTGCTGGCGGCCTCGACCGTCTACCTCACCAGCAATGGCCGGACGATCGCGACGGTCTGGCCCGCGAACGCCGTCCTGGTCGCGTTCCTGTGGCTGGACCGGCGCCCTCGCTGGTCAGCGATCATCAGCGCCGGTGTCGTCGCCAATATCGCCGCCAACTGGCTAACGCGCGGTACGATCGCGGGCCCGCTGCTGTACAGCCTCGCCAACGTGGTGGAGGTGGTGCTGGCAGTGACGCTGGCGCGATCGCGCGACGGAACGGCGGATGCCTTGCAATCGACGCGCGGCTTGTTGCGCTTTTTCTGGGCGGCGGGTGTGGTCGCGCCGCTTGTCAGCGCGGTGGTCGGGGCCGGGGTGGCCAGCGGCGTTTTCGCGCAGCCGTTCGGCACCGCATTTACGACCTGGTATCTTAGCGACGCACTCGGGCTGCTCGTCTTTACCCCGGTGTTCATGGCGGTCTTTTCGGGTGAACTGGCCGGCTGCTTCCGTGACAGGGACTGGTGGGATCGGACGCAGGCATTGGGCGTGCTGGCGATCGTCGCAGCGACCGCCACTGCGATCTTCTTCGTCGCGGCGCTGCCGTTCCTCTACCTGCTTTATGCGCCGGTGATGCTGGCGACGTTCCGGATCGGATCGCTCGGCACGAAGATGGCGGTGATGATCATCGCGCTGATCGGTGCGGTCGCGACCGCAGCGGGGCACGGGCCGGTGGTGATGATAACGGCGGACCCGGTGCGACAGGCGCTGCTGTTCCAGATCTTCCTCGCGGTCGTGTTGTTGACGTGCCTGCCGGTCGCGGCGGGCATTTCGGAGCAGCGCCGCCTGGCGCGTGAGCTGGCCCAGCGGGAGCGCGAATCGTGGATGGCCTCGATCACCGACCCGCTGACCGGGTTGCTCAACCGGCGCGGCCTGTCGTTGCGCGCCGATGAGACGCTGTCGAATGGCGGGGGCGGCATTTGTTGCGTGGCGATCGACGTCGACCGCTTCAAGGATCTGAACGATCGCTGGGGGCATGCCTTCGGGGACGCGGTGCTTTGCCACCTGGCGACGACGATGAACGAACATACCCGCCCGGGTGATCTGGTGGTGCGTCTGGGGGGTGACGAGTTCGTGCTGCTGCTTCGGGTGGAGGAGCGCCGGCTGGGCGAGCTGGTGTGTGCGCGGATCGAAGCCGCGCTGCGGCAACACCCGCTGTCGCCCAATGGCCAGGTGCACGTGCTCGTCGGGATCAGCAGCGGGATCGCGATGGCCGAGCCGGGCGATCGCTTCGATGACCTGTTCGCGCGCGCCGACGCCGCGCTCTATGCGATGAAACGGATGCGCCGCGCGGGATAACCGCCGGCGGCCAGGATCATGCGCCATGGCCACGGGGGGTAGGGGGTCAGGCTGACTCGCCGGCGCTTCGGTGGCGCTTCGGTGACGCGAAATCCGCGGGACACCAGCACGCGCCGATGCCATGGGGTGGCAATGGTAATGCTTGCGACGGGCGCGACCTGGGGTATTTGCGCCGCCTCCACCGCCGGGGTGATCGCGCGCCCGTTTCGCTGGCCGGAAGCGATCTGGGCAGGGGCAGGGGCGGCGCTGTTGCTGGCGTTTGGCCTGGTGCCGCTGGATGCCGCGATGGGCGCGGTGGGCAAGGGCACCGACGTCTATCTGTTCCTGATCGGCATGATGCTGTTGAGCGAAACCGCGCGTGAACGCGGGCTGTTCGACTGGATCGCGGCGGCGGCGGCGCATCGCGCGGCGGGCTCCCCGATGCGCCTGTTCGCGCTGGTCTATGCCGCCGGCATCGTCACCACGACGTTTCTCTCGAACGACGCCACCGCGGTGGTATTGACCCCTGCCGTCTATGCCGCCGCCCGCAAGGCGCGCGCGCAGCCGCTGCCGCTGCTGTTCGCCTGTGCGCTGGTCGCGAATGCGGCCAGTTTCGTGCTGCCGATCTCCAATCCCGCGAACCTCGTTCTCTATGGGGGGAGGATGCCGCCGCTGGGGCAATGGTTCGCGTCCTTCGCGCTGCCTTCGCTGGCGGCGATCGCGATCACCTTCGTGATGCTGCGCCGGGTGGAGCGCGCGCGCCTGTCGGGCGCTTGCGCCACCGATATCGTTCGCCAGTCGCTGGGCGCCGGCGGCAGGCTGGCGTTGGCGGGGATCGCTGCCACCGCGATGCTGTTGCTGGTCGTTTCCGCCTTCGATCGACCGCTCGGCCTGCCCACCGCGCTGGCGGGGATCGCGACGACGCTGATCGTCTGTCTGCGCACGCGCCATTCGCCGGTCGCGCTGGCGCGTCAGGTGTCGTGGAGTGTGCTGCCGCTGGTGGCAGGGTTGTTCGTGCTGGTCGAGGCGCTCGACCGCACCGGCGTCATCGCTTGGGTGGCGGAGGGATTGCGCGCGGCGGCGGGAGAGCCGCTGGCGGGCGCGGCATGGTCGGGCACGATCCTCGCCATCGCGTCCAACCTGATGAACAATCTGCCGGCAGGGCTGGTCGCCAGCACGGCGGTGGCGCAAGCGCAGCCACCCCGGCTGATCGTCGATGCGCTGCTAATCGGGGTCGACCTGGGGCCGAACCTGTCGATCACCGGCAGTCTGGCGACGATCCTGTGGTTACAGGCGATCCGGCGCGAAGGCGAGGATGTCGGCTTCTGGATGTTCCTGCGCGTCGGCGCGTGGACGATGATCCCGGCGCTGGCGGCGGCGATCGGCGTGCGGTTGCTGATCGCGTGAGGCGGGCTTGACGCACGCCGGGCGCTCCGCTCCACCCGTGTCGCGTCAGGAAGGAATTGCCATGCCGGTCACCGATATCGCGACGCGCGTCTATCATCACGGCTGGCGCCTCGATCCGGTGGTGCGCAGCCTGCTGGATACCGACTTCTACAAGCTGCTGATGCTGCAGATGATCCGTCATCTGCACGGGGATGTGCGCGCCACGTTCGCGCTGATCAACCGCAGTACGACGGTGCGGCTGGCGGACGTCATCGACGAACGTGAACTACGCGAGCAACTCGATCATGCGCGGACGATCCGCTTTACGAAAAAGGAGCTGATCTGGCTCGCCGGCAACAGTTTCTATGGCAAGCAGCGGATGTTCGCGCCCGACTTCATCGAATGGCTGTCGCATTTTCAGCTGCCCGATTATGATCTGCGCACCGTGGACGGACAGTTCGAGCTTCATTTCGAGGCCCCGTGGACGCACAGCACGATGTGGGAGATTCCCGCGCTCACCATCGTCAACGAACTGCGCTCGCGCGCCGCGCTGAAAGATAAGGGGCGCTTCGAACTCGACGTGCTCTATGCCCGTGCGAAGGCGCGGCTGTGGGAGAAGGTCGAGCGGCTGCGTGCCTTGCCCGATCTGGTGCTAAGCGATTTCGGGACGCGCCGGCGGCACGGCTTCCTATGGCAACGCTGGTGCGTCGAGGCGTTGAAGGAAGGGCTGGGCGCCCGCTTCATCGGCACGTCGAACGTGCTGCTGGCGATGGACAATGATCTGGAGGCGATCGGCACCAATGCGCACGAATTGCCGATGGTGCTGGCCGCGCTGGCGAAGGACGACGCCAGCGTCGCGGCGGCGCCGTATCGCGTGCTGCGCGAATGGCAGGCGCATTATGACGGCAATTTGCTGATCGCGCTGCCGGATGCGTTCGGCACCACGGCTTTTCTGCGCGACGCGCCGGAATGGCTGGCGGACTGGACCGGCTTCCGCCCCGATTCGCTGCCGCCGATCGCGGGAGGCGAGCAGATCATCGACTGGTGGCGGGCCCATGGGCGCGATCCACGGGCCAAGTTGCTGATCTTCTCCGACGGGATGGATGTGGAGTCGATCGAGCGGACCTATCGTCATTTCGATGGCCGGGTGCGGATGAGCTTCGGCTGGGGGACCAATCTGACCAACGATTTCCGTGGATGCGACCCCGCCGGCGGGCGGGCGCTCGAACCGATTTCGCTGGTCGCCAAGGTGATCAGCGCCAACGGCCGCCCGGCGGTGAAGCTGTCCGACAATCCCGCCAAGGCGACCGGAGACCCGGCCGAAATCGCACGTTACCGCCGCATCTTCGGTCAGGACGGGGTGCAGACGCGGCCCGTGTCGGTATGATCGGTCGCGATCAGGAACCGCGTTCCGGCGATATCGCCGCATTGGCGTCGATCACCTGCTGCACGCGCAGGCGCGGGAACACTTCCTCGATCGGCTTGGTATCGGGCAGTACGTACACGTAACCGCCCTTCTTCGCGAAACGCGGGCGCAACAGCTTGGCGTAAAAGGCCTTGGGCACGTTGATACAGCCGAAGGTGATGCGATTGTCGTCGGGGGTGGGCGAAAGCATGCGGTCGCGCCGGTGCTCGCGCTTGCTGGCGTCCGACGGGATCGGGTGCAACGCGACCGAGGTGGCGTAGTCGACCCATAGAATCCGCTCGCCGCGAAAGGGCACGCCGAACCTGGCGAGATACCGACCCGCCGGCGTGGTCTTTTCCGCCGGCCCGATCTCCGCCAGTTTCTTGCTGCCGACCCCGGCGGTGGCATCGTCGCCCGGGGCGATCCCGATCAGCACCGCCTCCCGCGCGAGAGGGACCCCCTTTCCATCGAACATGAACAGCGCGGCCTGTGTCTTGTCGACGATCAGATAGGGCAGGCCGTGATTGTCTCCCGCCGCGGTGACCCATTGCGCCACCTGCGTGACCCCTGCCGAGGGGATGAGTGCCGGCGGCTCGGCCGGCGCCGTTGCGGCAGCGATGGGCGGCTTGGGCGCGCGCGCGCCACGCTGTTTCGCGGGGGCGGCTGCCGGGCGTTTGACGGGGGCGGCGGTCGCGAGCGCGGGCGTCGCCAGCAAAGCGGCGGCGAGCAGGCGCAATATCATTGTCATAGCGTGGCGGTGCTCACGACGACATCGGCCGCCCCGGGGTGGGACGGCCGATGAAAGGCGGTTCGATCGGAACGGTGGAGGATCAGTGGCGCGGGCGCTTCGGGCGGGCTTCCTGCGCCTGCAGCCGCTGTTCGACGCCATCGACGCGGCCGTTGAGCTGGTCGACGCGCTGGCCGGTGCTCTGCAGCTGGGCCGACGCCGCCTGCGCCTCGGTCAGCGCCTGCTTGGCGGTGCCGTCGGTGGCCTGAAGCCGCGCTTCGAGCGAGTCGACGCGCTGGCTGACCGGCGCGATCTGCTCGCGGACGTAGGACTTGGTGGCGCAGCCACCGAGGCCGACCGCACCGACAAGGACGAGCGCAACGGGAGCAAGCTTCAAGGCGGAGGAATTCATCGCATCTCTTTCAAACGTTAACCAGTCGTAACAGCCAAGCCGAGCCGCGATATTCCAACAATCCATTTTCTGTCCGGACGTGCATCGTTAGCGGCGAACCGAATACTTAAATTCGGTTCCTGACAATTGGTTCAGCAAACTTTTGCAAAAGCCGGGTCAGCGCCGCGTTAACCATCTTTTCCATCGCCGCGACTCGCCGGCGCGGCGAACGGGTCGAGCGGGATGCGCGGGCGGCGGGTGCCGTCCTGATCCGATCCCTTGCCTCGCCGGCCGAGCGCGGCGACGCATTTGCGCAGTGATGCCACCGCCGCGCCGCTGCCATCGAGCGGCAGTTTCTCGACCGGCACCTTGCCGCGCGCGATCTCCAGCGTGCGTGATGCGGCGATATAGGCGGGGAAACGCGGCTCGAAGCTGGTGACGAACCCCCGTTTGCCGTCGGCGGCCAGCCCGATCGCGAAATGGCCCGGATAGGCGCCTCCCGTCAGCCGGAAATCGAGCTTCAGCCGGTCGCGCGGTTTGATCGACCAGTGGCTGTTGAGCACCGTCAGATGATTGGTCCCGTCGCCGTCCAGGCCGAACAGCAGGGTGGTGGCGCCCGGATGATCGAAGCTCTTCGACATGAAGCAGCCGTCGCCGCCCTCGCTGCGCGAGATCACCCAGCCGCCGGGGGAGGGCGCGGCGGCGTCGCGGGCGAATGTCGTGCCCGCCAGCGACAGCAATGTCGCCGCCGCGATCGCGCGCGCTCGACGTGGCAGGAAAGTCTGTGATGACAACATCGAAGGAACCTCCATGCGCGGTGTAGCGGGGCGCGATTTCATTGGCCACCGGCCTCCGCGATCCACGCCAGCCGCGACGCATCGCGGATATGGACCGCGCCATAGCCGCGCCGGATCGCCCCCGCGGCCTCGATCGCGATCAGATGCGCATGCGTCGCCTTGCGCGACAGGCCGCACATTTCGGCCAGATCGGCCTGGGTCAGCGGTGCAACGCCGTCATCGGCGAACGGCAGCAGCCGTGCCGCGATCCGCGCGCGCGGCGGCAGCGCCAGCATCTGCGCCAGGCCGTGCACGCTGGCGTCGAGCTGCACATAGACCAGCTCGCTGACCGCCCGCCACAATTGCGGCACCGTGGCGCCGATATGATCCAGCGCCGCATCGGCGATCGTCACCACCTCGCTCGCCGGCCCGGCGCGCGCGGTGACGATCCGGGGGCCGCCGCCCTGCCGCTGCGCCTGGCCGAGCGCGCTGCCCGCGCGCGCGACGCCGACCAGCACGTTATGGCGGGCGCCCACCGACGCTTCCAGCCGCAGCAGGCCGTGCAGGATGAGGACCAGTCCGGTCGTTTCGTCACCCTCGCCATATACCCATTGCCCCGCCGCCAGCCGTCGATGGCGCGCGGCGGCCGCGAGCGCCGCGCGCAACGACGGCGCCTGGCGCGCGAACCAGCGATGTCGGGCAAGCGTCTCGATCATACGGCGAAATGTAACCTGGGTAACATTGTGGCGCCAGGCGCGGCGTTATCCCGTCAGCGGATACTCAGGAGAGCGATGATGACGTCAGTGCAGATGAGCCCATTGTCCGAACATGTCGGGGTGGAGGCGCGAGGGATCGACCTCAAGCGGATCGACGACGCCGGTTTCGGCGAATTGCGCGACGCCGTGGCGGCGCATGGCGTGCTGTTCGTGCGCGACCAGTCGCTGACACCGGAGGAGCATATCGCCTTCGCGCGGCGCTGGGGCGCGATCGACGTCAACAAATATTTCCCGGCGAACGGCGGCCATCCGGAAATCGCCGAGGTGCGCAAGGCGGAAACCCAGCAGACCAACATCGGTGGCGGCTGGCATACCGATCACAGCTACGATCCGGTGCCGGCGATGGGATCGATCCTGCTGGCGCGCGAAACCCCGCCGAGCGGGGGCGACACGCTGTTCGCGGGACTGGGCGCGGTGTTCGATTCGCTGTCGGACGGGATGAAGCATATGTTGCGCGGGCTGCGCGCGGTGCATTCGGCGGACCATATTTACAGTGCCGACGGCATTTATGCGAAGACCGATCTGGGCGCTGACCTGAAAGGGCATGACGAGCGCACCCGTGCCGTCCATCCCGTCGTGATCCGCCACCCGCGGGTCGGACGCGAGATCTTGTACGTCAACCCGGCCTTCACGCTGCATTTCGAAGGCTGGACGCGGGAGGATAGTGTGCCACTGCTGACCTATCTCTACCAGGTAGCGATGCAGGAGCGTTTCCATTGTCGCGTTAGCTGGGCGCCGGGATCGATCGCGATATGGGACAATCGCTCGACCTGGCACTGCGCGATGAACGACTATCACGGCCATCGCCGCCTGATGCATCGCATCACCATCGCGGGCGAACCGCTCGAATGACCCACGGTGAGACATTCACGATCTTTACTGCAGATTAGGTATCGATTTTCGGTTCGCGGATGCAGATCAAGTCAAACCTGAATATTCATTTGGGGGCGGATCCGAGAAGACTGAAATAGTAAGGATCCTGTATTGATCGCGTTGTAAGCACGTGTTCGGAAAGCCGCGCGGCGGCGAACGTTCGCATTGGGCCGGGGGGTGGTTGATGCGTGAGAGGGTCTACACTCCGGTCCTGAGAACGGCGGGTGCTGCCGCGGCGCTCACGCATCTGCTGGGGGCGACCGTCTTCTGCTTCCACTCGGTGACTGACGATCGCGCGCCGGCCGATGCGACGACCAGCCTGTCGGTATCGGCCGGCTTCATCCGCCGGCTGGTGACGCGGCTGCGGGACCTGGGCATCGCGATCATCTCGCTCGACGAGGCGATCGCGCGGCGGGAGCGCGGCGACCGCCGTCCGTTCGCCGCGCTGACCTTCGACGACGGTTATGCCGATAACGCCCAGGTGCTGCATCCGTTGATGGAGGCTCTGGACGCGCCTTATGCGATCTTCGTCACGACGGGGTTGATCGACGGGTCGATGCCCTTGTGGTGGGATTCGCTGGAGCGCCTGGTGCGTGATTCGCCGGCGATCATGATCGACGGCGCTTCGATCGCTTTGCCGGCCGAGCGCAAGGCCGCGGTGCATGACGAACTGGTGGCGCAATTCCGCGCCCTCTCCGCTTATGGCCAGCGAGCTCGCTTCGAACAGTTGCAGCACGCCAATCCGCGGCTGGCCACCTATCGCCCCTATGCGTCCTGCCTCGACTGGTCGGCGGTACGGGCGCTGCACCGCTCGCCACTGGTGACGATCGGCGCGCATACGCGGACGCATCCGATGCTGTCGCGGTGCGATGCCGCGACGCTGCAGGATGAACTGATCGCCGTGCGCGGCGAAATTGCGGAGCGGATCGGGGCGCCGGTCGATTATCTGGCCTATCCCTTTGGCCAGCCCGACGAATATGGCCCGCTCGCTCCCGATGTCGCGGCGCGGGCGGGGTATCGCGCGGCCTTCACCACGGTGCATGGCGCATGGTCGCGCGCGCGCGATCCGTTCACGCTGCCGCGCGTGCTGATCGCGAACAAGGCGCGGCACGCGGACGTCGCGCTTGCCTATATGTCGCCGGTGCCGCGCGCCATCAAACGATGGCTGAGGGGTACGGCGTGAGCGACGGCCGCGACGCCCGCGAGCAGCCGGAGATCAGCCTGGTGCTGGCGACCTACGGCACCGGACATGATCTCGACCGCTTCTTTGACAGCGTCATCGCGCAGGACGACGATCGGGTGGAGATCATCGTCGTCGACCAGAATGCGACCGACGAGGTGCGCGATCTGTGCAAGCGCTACGCCAACGAACTGACGATCCGCCACATGACCGCGCAACCGGGATTGTCGCGCGCGCGCAACGTCGGCATCGCGCGATGCCGCGGCGCGATCATCGCCTTTCCCGACGATGATTGCTGGTATCCCGCTGGCTTGCTGGCGGCAGTGCGGCAGCAGTTCGCGCGCGATCCGGATCTGGACGGAATGACGTGCCGCTGCACCGACGAACATGGCCGTCTGGCGGCGGGCGGGGACGGGCGCCGGCCGGGGCCGATCACCAAGCACAACGTGTGGATGCGCGGCGTGTCCGCGACGCTGTTTCTGCGCGCCGACACCGTCCGCCGCGTCGGCTTCTTCGACGAATCGCTGGGCCTCGGCTCGTCGACCGACTTCAAGTCGGGGGAGGAGACCGATTATATCCTGCGCGTGATCGCGATGGGCGGCCGAATGATCTATCTGCCGTCGTTGCGCGTCTTCCATCCGCTGCCGCCGACGGGATGCACCAGCGGCGGCGTGGCACGCTCGTGGTCCTATGGACTCGGCTGGGGGCGGGTGCTGCGCAAACATCGCTACGATCCGCTGCAACTCGTCTATCACTTCGCCTATCCGCTGCTCGGGTCGCTGGTCGCGCTGCTGCGCCGTGACCCGGCGCTGGCGCGGTTGCGGATCGCCAGACTGCTTGGCCGGTGGCAGGGCTGGCGCTGGCGACCGGGGCTAAGCATCTCGCGGTATCGCTGGCTGCAACGCTGAGGCGTGATCCGACCTCGGCGGGCGCCGGTGCTGGCAAACTCTCGTTACAAGTTCGTCTTACATGCCGCTTGTGATCGGAGAGGTGGTATGAGCGACGCGAGTATCGCGCTACATCGTTTCGGGCTTGGCGCACGGGCCGGTGAGGAAATTCCCGCCGATCCGCGTACATGGCTCGTGCAGCAGATCGGCGCCTATCGCGCGCCGCTGTCGGGCGCGGGCGACGTGCCGGGCAGTGCGGCGGTGGCGGCGCAATTGGCGGCCTTCTACGATCAGCAGCGCGCGTTGCGGGAGCAATACGGACCACGCAAGGCGCTGAAGGCCGCCGCTGCCACCCCGCCTGCCGCCCCGCCTGCTCCCCCAGCGAACGAGATGGGCGCGGCGCCGCTGCCGCCGCCGATGAATGCGCTCGCCCCGGCGTCCGGCGCGGCGGCCCAGCCTGTGATGCCGGACCCGTTCGCCGATGCGCGCAAGGCCGCCGCGCGTCAGGCGCGGCAGGATTATGCCGTGATGGTGGCGGCGCGGGCCACCAGCGCGCTGACCACGACGACGCCGTTCATCGAACGGATGGTGCATTTCTGGGCCAACCATTTCGCGGTGTCGGCGGACAAGCTGCAGATGGTCGGTCTCGCGGGCACGCTGGAATTCGAGGCGATCCGGCCTCATGTGCTGGGCAGCTTCGCCGACATGCTGAACGCGGTTGAACGCCACCCGGCGATGCTGCTCTACCTCGATCAGGCGGTATCGATCGGGCCGGACAGCGAGGTGGGGCGCCGCATCGGCGCGCGCGGCAAGCGCAAGGTGGGGCTGAACGAGAATCTGGCGCGGGAGATCATGGAACTGCACACGCTGGGTGTGCGGACCGGCTATACGCAGGCGGACGTGACCGAGTTTGCGCGCGCGCTGACCGGCTGGACGGTCGCGGGGATCGGGCGTGGGCCGGGCGGTATGCGCGACGACCGGGACGCACCCGGCACGTTCCGCTTCGTCGCGAACCGGCACGAGCCGGGCGACCGGACGATCAGGGGCAAGGCCTATCCGGCGGGCGGCGAGGCGCAGGCGGCGGCGGTGCTGAACGATCTGGCCGCCGACCCCGCTACCGCGCGCCATATCGCGACCAAACTGGCGCGGCATATCGGCGGCGACACGCCACCGCCGGCGATGGTCGACCGCCTGACCGCGGTCTATCTGCGCTCCGGCGGCGATCTGCCGACGCTGTATCGCGCGCTGATCGATTCCCCTGAGGCGTGGCGCGATCCGGCACCGAAGTTCCGCACGCCATGGGAATGGACGATCGCGTCTTTCCGTGCGCTGGGCGTCACGACGGTGCGGCCGGCGGCGATCGTCGGCTTGCTCAATCAGCTTGGTCAGCCGACCTGGAAGCCGGGACAGCCGGTCGGTTACGACGATATCGCGGGCAGCTGGGCGGGACCAGACGCGGTGATGCGCCGGGTGGAGGCGGCGGAGCGGCTCGCCACCCGCGCACAGCAGCAGGACGCGCGCGCGCTGGCGCCGCGGCTCTTCCCTGCCGCGCTGTCACCCGCGACCAGCACCGCGATCGCGCGTGCCGAAAGCCCGTCGCAGGCATTGGCGCTGCTGCTCGTATCCCCAGAAATGATGCGGAGATAAGGAACATGCTCGATCGTCGCTCCTTGCTGGTTCGCGGCGCGCTGACCGCGCTCGCATCGGGGGTGGCCCCCCGGATGGCCTTCGCCAAGGCGGAGACGGACCGCCGCTTCGTGTTCATCATCCAGCGCGGTGCCGCCGACGGGCTGGGGGTGATCGCGCCGGTCGGCGATCCCGCCTTCGTCAGCCAGCGTGGCGACCTGGCCGCCGATCTGGTCGGAGCGCCACGGCTCGACTCGATGTTCGCGCTGCACCCCGCGATGGCGACGACGCTCGGCCTGTACCGGCAGGGGCAGGCGCTGTTCGCGCATGCGGTCGCCTCGCCGTATCGCGATCGCTCGCACTTCGATGGCCAGAACGTGCTCGAAACCGGTGGCACCGGGCCGTACCAGCTGCGCGATGGCTGGATGAACCGGATGCTGTCGCTGATCCCCTCCGGCGAGGCGCGTGCGATCGCGGTGACGGCGACGGTGCCGATGGCGCTGCGTGGCCCGCATGAGGTCGCCAGCTACGCGCCGTCGGCATTGCCGCAGGCCTCCGACGACCTGCTGCAGCGCGTCTCGATGCTGTATCAGGGCGATAGCCAGCTCCATGGCTTGTGGAGCGAGGCCCTGTCGACACGCGAGCTGACCGGCGATCTGGCGGCGGACAATGGCCGTGCGGCGGGCGCGACCGGGGGACTGGCGGCACGGCTGCTGGCACCCGCCAATGGCGCGCGGATCGCGATGATCGAGACGGGCGGCTGGGACACGCATACGCAGCAACGGGCGCGTCTGACCGCCAATCTGCGGGGGCTGGACGCGATGATCGGCGCGCTGCGTGCCGGGCTGGGGCCGGTATGGGATCACACCGTCGTGCTCGTCGCCACCGAGTTCGGCCGTACCGTCGCGGTCAACGGCACCGGCGGGACCGATCATGGCACCGGCACGGCGGCGATGCTGATCGGCGGCGCGGTGAAGGGTGGGCGCGTGCTGGCCGACTGGCCCGGCCTGGCGACCGCGAACCTGTATGAGGGGCGTGACCTGAAACCGACGATGCCGCTCGACGCCTGGGTGGCCGGGGCGGTCGCCGGGCAGTTCGGGATCGATCCCGCGCGCGCGTTGACGGGTCTGTTCCCCGGCAACGCTGGCGCGCAGCCGGTTACCGGCCTGATCCGCGCCTGACCGCGTCACACTCGTCTTTCACGCGCGAACCACCTAACGGGGCGTGATGAGCCGTCCCGCGATCGTGATGCCCGCCCCGCTGCCCGATGCCGTGATCGCCGCATTGGACGCGCGATTTACGCTGCACCGCTGGTGGCAGATCGAGGACCAGGCCGGCTTTCTGGCGCGCGAGGCGGGCGCAATCCGCGGTCTGGCCGCCAATACGCTCGCCGGCCGCGTTGATGCTGCCTGGTTCGATCGGTTTCCCGCATTGGAGATCGTCGCCAGTTTCGGGGTCGGTTACGATCATGTCGATGCCGCGGGCGCGGCGGCGCGTGGCATCGTCGTCACCAACACACCGGGCGTGCTCGACGACGAGGTCGCCGATCTGACGGTCGCGCTGCTGCTGGCGACGCTGCGTCGACTGCCGCAGGCGGATCGTTATGTGCGCGACGGTCGCTGGGCGGATGCGCCCTTTCCTCTGTCGTCGACATTGCGCGGGCGGCGGGTGGGGATTCTGGGGCTGGGCGCGATCGGCAAGGCGGTGGCGCGGCGACTCGAGGGGTTCGACGTGGCGGTCAGCTATCATGGCCGCTCGCGGCAGGAGGGGGTGTGTTACGATTATTATCCCACCCCGGTGGCGCTGGCGGCGGCGAGCGACGTGCTGATCGTGGTGGTGCCGGGCGGCGCATCGACGCGGCATCTGGTCGATGCTTCGGTGCTGGCGGCACTGGGCCGTGACGGGGTGCTGATCAATGTTTCGCGCGGAAGCGTGGTCGATGAGGCGGCACTGGTCTCCGCGCTGGAACGGGGTGTGATCGAGGCGGCTGGGCTCGACGTCTATGAGGATGAACCGCATGTGCCGGCGAGCCTATGCGCGATGGATCAGGTGGTGTTGCTGCCGCACATCGGCTCCGCCTCGATACGCACCCGGGCGGCGATGGGGCAATTGGTGGTCGACAATCTGGTGGCGTGGTTCGACGAGGGCCGCGCCCTGACCCCCGTGGCGGAAACGCGGCGGTAGGGCGTAGTTCGGCGCGGCAGGGGCGGGGGGTAGATCGCCGGGTTATGGCGTACCCGTGCGTCGCGGCGATGGAGCGCCTAGATACGGCGGATGACCGTCACCGACACGACCCTTCTCGCCGATCTGCGCCATATCGTCGGCAAGCGCCATGTGCTGACCGGATCGTCCGCGACATTGCGCTTCCGTCGCGGGTATCGCGGCGCGGCGGGGCAGGCGCTGGCAGTGGTGCGACCGGGCACGCTGGTCGAGCAATGGCGCGTACTGGCGGCCTGCGTGGCGGCCGACGTGATCGTCATCACCCAGGCCGCGAACACCGGGCTGACCGGCGGATCGACGCCGCAGGGCGATTACGATCGGCCCGTCGTGATCGTCAGCACGATGCGCCTGACGGGGCTGTACCTGCTCGACGGGGCGCAACGCGCGCTGTGCCTGCCCGGGGTGACGCTGCATCAGCTTGAACGCGCGCTGCGCCCGCTGGGGCGGGAGCCGCATTCAGTGATCGGATCGTCGTGCTTCGGTGCCTCGGTGATCGGGGGCGTGTGCAACAATTCGGGTGGCTCGCTGGTGCGTCGTGGCCCCGCCTATACCGAGGCCGCGCTGTATGCGCGGCTGGGCGACGATGGCACGATCGCGCTGATCGACACGATCGGGCTGGGGGAGGGCGATGCGCTGTCGGTGCTGGCGCGGCTCGACGCCGGGCAGGTGCCGGGCGATGCGGGGGCGCAGGCGATCGCGCGCTCCGACCCTGATTATGCGCGCCATGTCCGCGATGTCGCCGCTGCCACGCCCGCACGCTACAACGCCGATCCGCGCCGGTTGCGCGGTGCCTCCGGCAGCGCGGGGCGGGTGATGGTGTTCGCGGTCGCGGTCGATACGTTCGCGAAGGAGAGCGCGACGACCACTTTCTATATCGGCAGTAACGATCCGGCCGTGTTGACACGGCTGCGCCGCGCGATGCTGGACAGCGATCTGCCGCTGCCGATCGCGGCGGAATATCTGCACCGTACCACCTTTGCCACCGCCGCGCGCTATGGCCGCGATACCGCCTTCGCGATCCGGCGGCTGGGTACCGATCGCCTGCCGGGGCTGTTCGCCGCCAAGGCGCGGATCGACTCGGCGTTCGGCCGCCTCGGCGTCCGCGACGCCAGCGAACGGATGATGCAGGCCGCCGCGCCGCTGCTGCCCGGTGCGGTGCCGGCGCGCATCGGCGCGTGGCACGAACGGTACGAGCATCACCTGCTGCTCAAAGTGTCGGAAGATGATGCGGAAGCCACGCGCGCCTTGCTCGACCGGCTGGCAGGTGATGGCGACGCGGGCAGCTTCACCTGTACCCCGACGGAAGCGGAGGCGGCGTTCCTGCTGCGCTTTGTCGCGGCGGGGGCGGCGGTGCGGCGGCAGGCGGTCGACCGTGCGGTGGGGGGGATCGTGGCGCTGGACGTCGCCTTGCCGCGCAACGCGACCGAGTGGCTGCCGGCGGTGCCGGCCGCGGTGCGCGACGATGTGCTGGCGGAGATGCACTACGGCCATTTCTTCTGCCACGTCTTCCACCGCGACTATCTGATCCGGCGCGGGGGAGACGCGATGCGGGTCAAGCGGGCGCTGCTCGCCGCGCTGGATGCGGAGGGGGCGGAATATCCCGCCGAGCATAATGTCGGCCACAGCTATGTCGCCAAGCCCGCACTGGCGAACTTCTACCGCTCGCTCGATCCGCGCAACCGGCTCAACCCCGGTATCGGCGCGACGAGCCGGGCGCCGCGCTGGGGCGAGCAGGCCTAGGCCGAGGAGAGCAGAAACCGCATCACAATGCGCTGAGCACAGGCGGGATTAACAGACGCCAATACGGGTGGCGTCACGTCCCCAGCGGGTACAGCGCAGCCGCGACGCGGCGCCCCTCGGCGCGGAGCACGCCCCAGGCGCGCGCGGCGGCGCGGCTGTCCATCGCTTCCACACCGATCCCGCGTGCCTCCAGCGCGCGGACCAGCGCGCGCGGCGGGAGATGCAGATTCGCGCCGGTGCCGAGCAGCAGGAATTCGATCTCGGGGACGAACAGCGACGCCACTGCCGCTTCGTCGAGTTCGGCAAGCGGCGGCGGAGCCCAATTGTCCGCGCGGGCCGCCGTCAGCAGCAGCGCGGGATAGATACCGATCGTCCCGTCCGGTGCATCGACCTTGAACCCGGCGGCGCCGAAACCGCGGACCAGCGGTCCTTCCGCCGGGCGGTCGCGCTCCATCCTCATGCGGGTCTCACGTGCGGGGGCCGACCCGTTCGGCACCCTCGACACCGGTCGCGGGACGCGCCTTGTCGCTCGCCTCCGGCTCGGCACGCAGGCCCAGCGAGATCAGCAGTGACGACGACACGTAGATCGACGAATAGGTGCCGACGACGATGCCCAGGATCATCGCCGCGGTGAAGCCGCGCAGCACGTGCCCGCCCAGCAGCAACAGCGCGAACAGCGCCAGCAGGATCGTCACCGAGGTCATCACCGTGCGCGGCAGGGTTTCGTTCACCGACAGGTTGATGATCTCCCGCATGTCCATCTTGCGGTAACGGCGCATATTCTCGCGGATACGGTCGTCGATCACGATCTTGTCGTTGATCGAATAGCCGATGATCGTCAGCACCGCCGCAACGATGTTCAGATCGAACTCGAACTGCGTCAGCGCGAAGAAACCAAGCGTCATCAGCAGATCGTGGACGATCGCGACGACCGTCGAGACGCCGAACTGCCATTCGAAGCGGAAGATCGCGAACAGGCCGATGCCGACGATCGCCAGCACCACCGCGAGCACGCCGTTGCGGATCAACTCGCCCGACACCTTCCCCGATACGGTCGAGTAGCGGCGGAATTCGGCGCCGGGAAAGGCCTTGTCGAGCGCCCCCTCCACCTTGCGGACCGCGGCGTTGGTGGCGCCCTCGTCACCGCCCCGCTGCACCGGCAGACGGATCGTGATCGTGCGCGGATCGCCGAATTGTTGCAGCGACGCCTCGCCGACGCCCTGTGCATCCACCACCGCGCGGACGCGATCAAGATCGGGCGTCTGGGCGAAACGCTCCTCGATCATCAGGCCGCCTTCGAAATCGACGCCGAAGTTCAAGCCCTTGTAGACGGTGATCCCCACCGCCAGCACGCTGAGCAACAGCGTCAGGCCGAATGCCCAGCCGCGCAGGCGGACGAAATCGATGTTGGTATTGTCGGGGACGAGCTTGAGCAGTTTCATAGCAGAATTCCGTCGCCCCAGCGGAGGCTGGGACCTTTCTCCGTCGGGGAGACCCCGGCCTTCGCCGGGGTGACGCGCGGGAAGGCGATCATATGTTGATCGTCTTCGGCTTGTTGCGGCGGATCCAGCCCGCAACGAGCATTCGCGTGAACGTGACGGCGGTGAACACGCTGGTCGCGATGCCGATCAGCAGCACCACCGCGAATCCCTTCACCGGGCCAGACCCCAGCACGAACATGATGACCCCTGAGATCGCATGAGTGACGTTCGCCTCGAAGATCGTCCGGCTCGCTTCCTTATAGCCGAGTTCGACCGCCTGGACGACGCCGCGTCCGCGATGCCGCTCCTCACGAATCCGCTCGTTGATCAGCACGTTGGCATCGACCGCGGTGCCGATCGTCAGCACGAAGCCGGCGATGCCTGGCAGCGTCAGCGTGCCGTTGATGAGCGCCAGGACGCCGAGGATGACGAAGACGTTGATGATCACCGCGAGGTTCGCATAGACCCCGAAGCGGCCATAGGTGATCAGCATGAAGGCCACCACCAGCGCCACCGCCACCGCCGAGGCGAGAATGCCGGCGCGGATCGAATCGGCGCCCAGATCAGGGCCGACGGTCGATTCCTCCACCACCTTCAGCGCGATCGGAAGCTTGCCTGAGCGCAAGGCGATGGCGAGGGCGTTGGCGCTTTCGACGGTAAAGCCGCCGTTGATCGCGGCGCGCCCGCCCATGATCGGCTCGTTGATGTTCGGCGCGGAGATGACGCTGTTGTCGAGGATGATCGCGAACGGCCGGTTGACGTTCTCCTGCGTCACTCGCGCGAACCGGCGGCCGCCCTGGCTGTCGAAGGTGATCGATACCTGCGGCGCGTTGGTTTGCGGCTCGAATTCCTGCCGCGCGTCGGACAGCATGTCGCCCGTGATGATCGCGCTGCGCTTCACCGCGATGAACGGGATGCCCGAGGGGTTGTTCGGGTAAGGCAGCACCTGGCTGCCCGCCGGCGCCTGACCCTTGGCGAGCGCCTGCGGATCGGCGGTCGTGTCGACCAGCTTGAATTCCAGCTTCGCGGTCTTGCCCAGCAAATCCTTCAGCGCCTGCGGATCCTGCAATCCCGGCACCTGCACGACGATGCGATTGGTGCCCTGCCGAACGATCGTCGGCTCACGCGTGCCAAGTTCGTCGATGCGGCGGCGGACGACTTCGGTCGCATCCTGCATCGCGGTGTCGACCGCCTGTGCCAGGCCGGCGGCGGTGGGGGTGAGCACGAAGCGGCTCGAGTCGACGACCTGGATGTCCCATTGCCGCTGCCCCGTCATGCCAGCGCCGCTGCCGGTGATCGACAGCAGCCGCTCACGCGCCGCATCCACCTTCGTCGGATCGCGCAACAGGAACGACAGCTGGCCGTTGCGGCTGGAAATCTCGCCGATCTCGATCCGCGGATTCTGGCGCCGCATCTCGGTCTGCACCTGCTCGCGCATCGCCTCGACGCGGGTGGCGGCGACATCGTTCGTGTCGGCCTCGAGCAGCAGATAGCTGCCGCCTGCCAGATCAAGCCCCAGGTTGATCCGCGGCATCGTGACCGGCGAGCCCTTGGTCACCTGTTCCGGCAGGAAGCTGGGGATCGACAGCGATACCAGCGCCGCCAGCACGATCCAGATCAGCGCGACCTTCCAACGGGGAAAATCGAGCATCTCAGTCGTTCGCCGGCTTGCCGCCGAGCGGAGTCACCTCCGCCAGCGTGGCCTTGACGATGCGCACGCGGGTGTTCGGCGCGATTTCGACCTCGACGGTCGTTTCCTCGACCCGAGTGACCTTTCCGATAAGCCCGCCCGCGGTGACCACCGTATCGCCCTTCTTCACGCCGGCAACCGCTTGTTGCAGCGTCTTCATGCGGCGCTGCTGCGGGCGGATCATCAGGAAGTAGAAGACGATGAAGACGAGGAACAGCGGCGCCAGGCTGATGAAGCTGGCGAAACCGCCCGAAGAGGCGGCGCCGTTCGCAGTCTGGGCATAAGCGGGAGAGATCAGCATCGGATTCCGTGCATGGCCGTGGAGCGGCCGGATGACGGCCGCTGGAAGGCGCTGCCGCTATCATCGCGCGCGTCGTTGCGCAACATCGCGCCCCGCGCTCACCGCACCGACACGGCGGATGGTCATTCAATATCTTGCATCCGCGCCGCCGCCCGCGTAGAGGCCGCCCTTCGGTCGGGGCGTAGCGCAGCCTGGTAGCGCATCACACTGGGGGTGTGGGGGTCGCAGGTTCGAATCCTGTCGCCCCGACCAGCATTTCACATCTCATGGCACTGGCGGTGCCGGCTGCAGCGCACGGCCTGTCGTGGAGCGTGGCACGGCAATGCGTCGCGATTGATTTGCGCACCGCCGGGCTCTACCGCATTCATCGCGCGTGCCCCCGTAGCTCAGCAGGATAGAGCGACGGTTTCCTAAACCGCAGGTCGGAGGTTCGAATCCTCTCGGGGGCACCAGTCGCGGGCCATCGGGCGCGCGAGGGCGGGCGCCGTGGCGCGCCGGGCGTGCTGGGCCACTCCGGCGCGCGTAACGGGCCGATCCGGGCGGCGTGGTCTCGCGCCCGGTACGGCCGAAGACCGTCAGGCCTTGACGTGCTGCGAGATGTACTTGTTCATCTCGAACATCGTGACCTTGTCCTTGCCGAACACCTTCTTCAGCTGGTCGTCGGCGAGAATCTCGCGCTTGTTTTCCGGGTTCTGCAGGTTGTTCGACTTGATATAGTCCCACACCTTGCTGATGACCTGGCTGCGCGGCAGCTTCTCGTTGCCGACGATCTCACCCAGCTCAGCCGAGGGCTGAACGGGGGCATGGATGCCGCCGGTCTTGGTCGTGGTAGCCATTACATTCCTTCCTGTTGCGCCGGCCGAAGGGCCGGTCCCTCACGGAATCACGCTTTCTTGAGCGCGGAGGGCTTGTGCGCCGCCTTGCCGCCGTTGTCACTCTTTACGATGAACTGGGGGTCGTCCTTCGACGCCTTCACCTTGTGGCCCTTGATCGCGGTCTCCTTGGTCACCTTCTTCTCGACCGTGCCGTGCACGGTGCCACCGGGTGCCTTCCAGCTGACCTCGTCGCCCTTCTTCAGATCGTCTGCCATGTCACCGCTCCTCTCGAATGATCAGGGAGGATCAATCGGCAGAAGCGGTGATTGGTTGCCGGCCCGTCTGTCGCGAGATCAGAATTTGAAGCCGGCGGCAACGCCGTAGCGCCGGGGCTCGATCGTGAAGATGTTCGTGAACAGACCGGAAGACTGGTCAGTCACGTACATGCCGGTGGTCGAGTCGTTGCCGGTCAGATTCTGGACGAAGCCGCGGATGTAGAAGCGATCGTCGGGCGCGTTGATCTGGAGCTGCGCGTTGACGACTTCATAGCCCGGCATCCGGTCAATCGGATTCCTGTTGAAGATCGTGCCATAGGCATTGCCGGTGTAGTTGATGTCGGCACGTGGCACGACCGTCCACCCGCTGCCGCCCACGTCGACCGTATATTGCGCGCCGACTGACCATTTGTAGGTGGGGGCGTTGGGCAACTGGTTGCCGCGCACGTTCACCTCGACACCGGAGCCGAGCACCTGGATGCCGCCGAACGCCGCGCCGACCGCCGCCGCTTGCGCGGTCAGTGCGGAGCAGATGCTGAACGCGCCGTTCGCGGTCGTACCGGGCACCGCCACCGGCGCGGCCAGCCCGACCGCGCTGTTCACCGCGGTGACGAAGGCGTTGGCGCCGGCGCGATTGCCCGCGGTGGTGGGGACGACCGCGCAGTTGGAGGCGTTGGTCACGTCCTTGATGATCACCGCGTCGGACCGGCCGCCCGACGGATCGCGCGGATTGGCGAGGAAGCGATCTGCCGACACCTTGGTCTTCAGGTAGCTGAAGTTGGCGTTGACGACGAAGCGCGGGATCGGGCTGAGCACCGCTTCGGCCTCGACGCCATAGATGTCGGCATTGATATTGTCGTTTACCGAGGTGCGCGCGACGATCCGCGAAAGCTGCAGATCCTTGTACTTGTAGTAGAAGCCGGTGAGGTTGAGGCGCAGCGCGCCACCGCCGAACGTGTTCTTCGATCCGATTTCGAACGCATCGACGCTCTCCGGCGCGAAGGTGGTCGGCACCGAGAACACCGGTGACAGCGGCGGGTTGATACCGCCCGACTTATACCCGCGCGAATAGGAGGCGTAGAGCAGGTTGTCGTTGGTGATCTTGTAATCGATCACCGCGCGGCCGGTGAGGCGCGAGAATTTCACGTTGCCGACCGCGAACGCCTGGTTGCCCGGCACAGCCGCATCGAAATCCACCGCGCCGCTGTCCAGCTGTGGAAAGGCGGTGGTGGCGCCATAAGGGACGGGAACGTTGGCCAGGGTGGTGCGCGCACGCACGAACTTGTCGTCGTGGTTATAGCGCAGGCCGACCGTCAGTTTCAGCTTGTCGTTCGCCTCGAAATAGGCTTCGCCGAACGCACCCCATGATTTCAGGCGAAATTCGGGAGAGCTGTTGCGGTAGAAGGGCGACGCCAGATAAGCGGTGCCGCCTGACGCCCCCGACCCCAGCAGGCCGGTGGCATAATCCAGCCCGAAGGCGTTCACGTAATAATCGTTTTCCTGCTTGCTGTCGAAATAGATACCGCCCAGCAGGAAGTTGAACGGGCCCTCGAACGAGCTGTCGATATGCGCCTCAGCCGAATATTGGCGCGCGTGATTGTACGAACGATCGAAATCCAGGCTGGTCGGTGCGCAGACCGCGTTGCCGCCATAGACGCCGGTGTTGCTGGTTTCGGGCAGCGACTGGCACAGGGTGCCCGGTCCGTTGGAGATCAGATACTGGCGCACGTTGTTGAGCACCGCGCCCGGCAGCCCCGGACGACCGATCGCGTTGAGAAGGTTGAGGCCGGCATTGCCGGCGTAGGAATTTTCGACCGCCAGATTGTAATCGGATGTCGAGTCGACCGTATTTTCCATATAGCCGCCTGTGATGTTCAGGCTGACCGGGCCGAAGTCATGAAACAGCTTCAGGGTATATTGCTGTTCCTCGGCGAAATAGGTTGGCTCGTAATCGATTCGCACGCGGCGCACGTCGGCCGGGTTGGTCACCCCGGCGAAGCTGTCCTGCGCCTGATAGACGCTGCCCAGCGCGAACGGCGCCAGCGCGCTCGCGCGGGAGATGGTCAGGAATTCGCGGCTGCTCAGGATCGACGCCAGCGTCGAATTGCCGTTGGTGGTGCCAAACCCCGCGCCATCGGGCGAGCAGCCGAGAATGCCCGTCGAATCGCGGTTGCACAGCTGCTTCTGGATGCGGCTGCGGTTGTCCTTCTCCCGGAAGTAATAGCCGATCAGGTCGACGCGCGTATCGGGGCTGGGCTCCCACGACAGGGTGCCGCGGATCGAATACAGGTCGCGCCCGTCGATGCGATTGCCGGTATATTCGTTGAACGTATAGCCGTCGCGGTTCAGGTACGTGCCCGCGACGCGCAGCCCCAGCGTTTCGCCGAGGGGCAGGTTGAACATCGCCTTCACGCGCTTCGAATCGAAATTGCCGTATTCGAACTCGCCCGCGGCGCGGATGCCGGACAGATCGGGCTTGGCGGTAATGAAGTTGACGACGCCCGAAGTGGCGTTGCGTCCGAACAGCGTGCCCTGCGGTCCGCGCAGCACCTCGACCCGCTCCAGATCGAAAAATTCGCTTTCGAACAGTCGCGTCGCCAGCAGCGGCATGTCGTTGACGTGGATCGCGGTCGCCTGATCGCAGGTGACGCCGACGCACAGGTCACCGATGCCGCGGATCGTGAAGCTGGACGAGGTGAAATTGGTCTTGGTGAAGGTGATGTTGGGCAGCGACTGCTGCAACGCCACCGGGTTCACGATCTGTTGTTTCTCGAGGTTGTCGGCGGTGAACGCGGTCACCGCGATCGGCACGTCCTGCAGCCGCTGCGACTGGCGTTGCGCCGTGATCACGATATCGGGGGCATAGCCAGACGAGGCAGAGCTGGATACTTCTTGTCCGGGCCCATTCGTCGGCGTGGCATTTTGCGCGCTGGTGGTGGCGCCGGTTTGTGCGGCAACGGGCGCGGCCGCCAGCAGACTGATCGCGGACGCGCACAGCAGGTCGATCTTCCTCATGAACATCCCCTCCGGATACCGCACCCGATCTGATGTCGGTGTGTCGGTTTTTGATGATGCGGCATGGAAGGTAGCGATCGAAAATTTCGTTCGTCAAACCTTTTCACGCAGCTTTCGTGCGGATTTTGCGGTGCTGCTGTCGACAGTGACACAAATACATCAATCGAAAATCGAAGATCGATCATGCTGCGTTGCAGTAAGGTTGAAAGATGAGGCAGGAATGACGGCATGACGAACAAGAGCGCAACGGTCTCGCCGGGGAATGGCGATCTGGTCGACGGAAGTGGCGGCGATAACAAGCTGCCGGTGCCGGATGACGTCGCGGAGGCGGTCCGCACCTTGATCCGCTGGGCGGGGGATGATCCGACGCGCGAAGGGTTGCTCGACACCCCCAAGCGGGTCGCGCGCGCGTGGAAGGAATATTGCGCCGGCTATTCCGATGATCCCGGCGTGCATCTATCGCGCGTCTTCGAGGAAGTGGGCGGCTATGACGAGATCGTGCTGCTGAAGGACATTCCGTTCCAGTCGCATTGCGAACATCACATGGCGCCGATCATCGGGCGGGCGCATATCGCCTATCTGCCCAAGGATCACGTGGTCGGCATCTCCAAGCTGGCGCGTGTGCTGCACGGCTTCGCCCGGCGTCTGCAGGTGCAGGAGCGGCTGACCGCGGAGGTCGCCGATTGCATCTGGACCGGGCTGCGGCCGTTGGGCGTCGCGGTGGTGATCGAGGCCAGCCACGCCTGTATGACAGCGCGCGGCGTGCGCACGCCCGGCGTCAATATGCGGACCAGCCGGATGATGGGCGTGTTTCGCGACGACGATCGCAGCCGCAAGGAGGTGCTGGCCTTGATGGGGCTGGCATGACTGGCCCGATCCGGACCGGCGCCCCCCCGCGTGCGCGGGTGCTGGTGACGGGCGGGGCGAAGCGACTGGGCGCGGCGATCGTGCGGGCGGTCGCCGTGGCGGGCTATCGGCCGGTCATTCACTGCCTCCGCTCGCGTGACGCCGCCGAGGCACTGGCGCGGGAGGTGGATGGCGAGGTGGTGCAGGGCGATCTGGCCGATCCGTCCGCGATCGCGGCGTTGTTTGCCGCGGCATGCCGCGACGACGCCGGCTTGTTCGCGGTCGTCAACAGCGCTTCGCAATTCGAATTCGATCGTCCGGAAGCTCCCGATCCCGCGCTGGCCGCGCGATTGCATGCGGTCAATGCGATCGCCCCCGCGTTGCTGACCGCCGCGCTGGCCGCGCGGGGCGGGGAGGGCGCGGTGGTGAACCTCCTGGATCAGAAGCTCGCCAACCCCAATCCCGACTTCTTCTCCTACACGCTCAGCAAGGCGGCGCTCGAAAGCGCGACGGTGCTGGCCGCGCAGGCCTTCGCACCGCGGCTGCGCATCAATGCGGTCGCCCCCGGTCTGACGCTGCCGAGCGGGGAGCAGAGCGACGCCGCCTTCGACCGGGTCGCGCGCGCCAATCTGCTCCGGCGGCCGGTCGGTGCGGCGGCGGTGGCGGAGGCGGTGGTCTATCTGCTGGGCGCGCGCAGCGTGACCGGGCAGACGCTGTTCGTCGACGGCGGCCAGCGTTTTCTGAAGCGCGAGGGCGACGTGATGTTTGCGGAGGATCAGCATGGTTAAGGCGGTATTCACCACGATCCTGCGCGATCTGGCGGTGCCGATGCGGCTGGGGATCCATCCGCACGAACAGGCGCCGCAGCGGGTGCTCGTCTCGGTATGGCTGACCGTCGCTTATGCCGCCGCACCCGATGCGGACGCGATCGCGCAAGTGCTCGACTATGACGCGATCCACGACGGTATCCGCGCGCTGGGCGATGGCCCCGGCTTCGCCTTGCAGGAAACGCTGGTCGAGGCGGTCGCCGCCTTGTGCCTCGCCGATCCGCGCGTGCGCCGCGTCCGCGTGCGATCGATGAAGCCCGACGTTTACCCGGACGCTGTGGTCGGGTGCGAAATCGTCCGGGAGCGATCGTAGCGCCGCCACGGGCTGTCCTACACGCTTTCGTTCCTGATATGTTCCGGACCTTAGCTGCAAGAGGGACGGATATGATCGACGAATTGATCGAGGCGGTGATCGATCGCGAGGGGGATTACGCCGATCGGGCGGACGATCGAGGCGGCGCGACGCGGTTCGGCATTACCGAGGCGGTCGCGCGCGCCAACGGCTATGCCGGCGACATGCGGCATTTCGGCCGTCCGGCGGCGGCGGCGATCTATCGCCGGATCTACTGGCAGCGGCCCCGTTTCGACACGCTAGCGGCGCGCGCGCCGGCGCTGGCGGCGGAACTGTTCGACACCGGGGTCAATATGGGGCCGGACGTGGCCGCGACGTTCCTGCAGCGCGCGCTTAACGCGCTCAACCGTGGTGCGAGCGATTATCCCGATCTGGCGATCGACGGTCGCGTCGGCACGGCGACGCTCGCCGCGCTGGACCATTTTCTCGCGACGCGCGGTGCGCGGGGCGAGACGGTGCTGGTGAAGGCGGTCGATGCCCTGCAGGGCGAGCGCTATCTGGCGCTGGCGGAACGGCGCCCGGCGAACGAGGCGTTCCTGTACGGCTGGCTCGCCAACCGGCTCGGCTGAGGGGAGGGGCTATGGCAACGCTGATCGACGGGATCGTCGCGCCGGTGGCGGCGCTGATCGACAAGCTGATTCCCGATCCCAAGGCGCGCGAGGCTGCGAAGCTCGAATTGTTGCGGCTGGAGGGGACGCAGGAGCTGGAACGTATCAAGACGCAAATGGCGGCGGTGCTGGCGGAGGCCGGGTCCACCGATCCATGGACCAGTCGCGCACGGCCAAGCTTCCTGTACGTCATGTACGCACTGCTGCTGTGGAGCATCCCGATGGGGTTGATCGCGGCGGCCCAGCCGGAGATGGCGCTGGCGATCGGGCGCGGGATGAACGCCTATCTCAACGGCTTGCCCGAACCGCTCTACGCGCTCTTCGGGACGGGCTATCTGGGGTACACCGTCGCGCGCGAATGGGGGAAGGCGCAGGGGAAATGACCGGGTGTCGCTCCTGCCGGCGCGGGGGCGACATCGGCCAGTGCCCGCTCACCCATGCCGCAGTAATCGCTGCGGGTCGGGCGGCAGACGCATATGCGCGCCATGCGCGGCGTCCAGATATTGCGTGGCCATCTCATAATGGGCGCGGCACACCGCCGGATCCTCGGCATCGGCGGCCAGCTTCAATTCCGCCTCGGCACGAAACTGGAAATACAGGCGGTCCTTGTCGGTTATCATTCTACGCTACTCTACTCTCTCCGTGTGTCGCCTATGTCGCGAATCGGGTGGAAGTTCCATGGCTTGGATCAAGCACAACGCAAGGCAACGGGGGCGGACCGTTCCAGAATGAAGCCATCCGCCGCGCAGGGCTTGCCGGAACGGCGGGCGCTTCCCCATATCGCGCGACATGAGCGGGAATGATCCACACGCCATGCCGGTCTGGCACGGCACCACCATCCTGTCGGTTCGGCGCAGCGGCAAGGTCGTCGTCATCGGCGACGGCCAGGTCTCGATGGGCCAGACCGTGATGAAGCCCAATGCCAAAAAAGTGCGCCGGCTGGGCGCCGAAGGGCAGGTGATCGGCGGGTTCGCCGGTGCCACCGCCGATGCCTTCACCTTGTTCGAGCGGCTGGAGGCCAAGCTGGAACGCCACGGCAACCATCTGATGCGCGCCGCGGTCGAGCTGGCCAAGGACTGGCGCACCGACAAATATCTCCGCAATCTGGAGGCGATGATGATCGTCGCCGATAAGGATGTGACGCTGATCCTGACCGGCAATGGCGACGTGCTGGAGCCGGAGGCGGGGATCGCCGCGATTGGATCAGGCGGCAATTACGCGCTCGCCGCCGCCCGCGCGCTGGTCGATTACGAGCAGGATGCGGAAACCGTCTGCCGCAAGGCAATGGCGATCGCGGCGGAGGTATGCGTCTACACCAACGACCGGCTCACCGTGGAGGTGATGGAGTCGGGCACCTGACCTGCATCGTCACCCCGGCGCGGGCTGGGGCCTTTTCGTTGGGAAGCGCGTGCCTGCGGTGCGAGATCCCGGACTTCGCCGGGATGACGGCCTCTGGCTGGACTCGCGAGCCCCCATCCACCCCATCCGCCGGCCAGGGCATGGAAAGAACATGAACGACAACCTTACCCCCAAAGCGATCGTCGCCGCGCTGGATGCGCATATCATCGGACAGAAGGATGCGAAGCGCGCCGTCGCGGTCGCCTTGCGCAACCGCTGGCGACGGCAGAAGCTGTCGCCTGATTTGCGCGACGAAGTGACGCCGAAGAATATCCTGATGATCGGGCCGACCGGCTGCGGCAAGACCGAGATCAGCCGACGGCTGGCGAAGCTGGCCGACGCGCCGTTCGTGAAGGTGGAGGCGACCAAGTTCACCGAGGTCGGCTACGTCGGCCGCGATGTCGAGCAGATCGCGCGCGATCTGGTTGAGGAGGCGGTGCGGCTGGAACGCGAACGCCGCCGGATCGCGGTGAAGGACAAGGCCGAGGCGGCGGCGATGGACCGCCTGCTCGACGCGCTGGTCGGCAAGGATTCGAGCCAGGCGACCCGCGAAAGCTTCCGCCAGCGCTTCCACGACGGCCATCTGGCGCAGACCGAGATCGAGCTGGAACTGAGCCAAGCGCCGCAGATGCCGTTCGAGCTGCCCGGCGGCGGCTCGATGGGGATGATCAACCTGTCGGAGATGATGGGCAAGGCGTTCGGCGGCGGTCCGAAGCAGCGGCGCAAGCTGCTGGTGCCCGCGGCGTGGGAGAAACTGGTCGAGGAAGAGGCCGACAAACGCCTCGATCAGGACGAGGTCAGCCGCACCGCGCTGGCGGATGCGGAGGCGAACGGAATCGTCTTCCTCGATGAGATCGACAAAATCGCGGTCAGCGACGTGCGTGGCGGCTCGGTCAGTCGGGAAGGCGTGCAACGTGATCTGTTGCCGCTGATCGAGGGCACTACCGTGTCGACCAAATATGGGCCGATGAAGACGGACCACATCCTGTTCATCGCCAGCGGCGCGTTTCACGTCGCCAAGCCGAGCGACCTGCTGCCCGAGCTGCAGGGCCGACTGCCGATCCGCGTCGAGCTGAAGGGCCTGACCGAGGATGATTTCGTCGCGATCCTGTCCGACACCAAGGCGTCGTTGCCCGCGCAATACAAGGCGCTGATCGCGACCGAGGGCGTAGATGTCACCTTCACCGACGACGGTATCCGCGCGATCGCGCGGATCGCCGCCGAGGTAAATGGCGAGATCGAGAATATCGGCGCGCGGCGGTTGCAGACGGTGATGGAAAAGCTGCTGGAAGACATCAGCTTCGACGCAGAGGATCGCCATGGCGAGGCTCTGCTGGTGGACGCGGCCTACGTTGACCAGCAACTCGCCAGCGTCGCGCGCAATGCCGATCTCAGCCGGTTCGTGCTGTAGGCGCGGTGAGGGGGCGAACCGCGCCCCCGCCGCCGGGCCGTCCCCTCACGCCAAGGCGATGATCGCGATCTGGCGGCCATAGTCGGGTTCGCCCCGGTGCGTCGCGCGGCGGTAGCTGAAGAAGCGCGTTGGGTCGGCATAGGTATCTAGCCCGAGCGCTTCGATACGGGTTATGCCCGCCGCGGCGAGGCGGTGCGCGACATATCCCTCCAGGTCGAATTGCGCATGGCCCGCGCGCGCATCGGCGAAGAAGCGTTCGTTGGCGGGATCGTCCGCCTCGAAGCGGCGGCGAAAGCCATCGTCCACCTCGTAGCTGGCGCGCGCGATGCACGGGCCGACCGCCGCGGCGATCCGGTCACGCCGGGCGCCGAGCGCTTCCATCGCCGTGATCGTCGCATCGGTGACGCCGGCAAGCGCCCCCTTCCAGCCGGCATGGGCCGCGCCGATCACGCCTGCCACGCGATCCGCCAGCAGCACCGGCGCGCAATCGGCGGTGATGATGCCGATCGCCAGCCCCGCCCGATCGGTGACCAGCGCGTCGCCGCGCGGCCGTTCCTCCAGCGGGGCGGTGATCGTCACGCAGTCCGCCGAATGGATCTGATACGGGGTCTGCAACACCGCGCCCGGCGCCACCGCCGCCAGCGCGCGAGTGCGGTTGGCGCGCACCGCATCGGCATCGTCCTGTGATCCGAAGCCGACGTTCAGCCCGGCATGCATGCCCGCCGACACGCCGCCGCGGCGCCCGAGGAAACCGTGCGGCACGTCGTTCAGTACCGTGGCGCGAAAGACCTCGGGCGTTTCGGTCACAGGTCCAGCCTCATCACGATATCCTGATCCTCATGATCGCCGACCATGAAGGTATATGGGCCGACTTCGACAAAGCCTTCGCGCGTATAGAACGCGCGGGCGCGGGGGTTGTCGGTAAATACCGAGAGATACAACGCGGTGCAGCCGCGCCCACGTGCTTCCGCGATCGCCTCGCCCAGCATCAGGCGCGCCAGCCCACCGCCATGATAGGCCGGCAGGACGTAGATCTGTCGCAGCTCGATCGCGCCGACAGGTGGGGTGAAGGGCAGCGACGGCGGCCCCAGCTTCATATAGGCGACCGGCCGTCCCTCCGCCTCCGCCAGCCGCACGGCGAAGGCCGGATCCACAATCTCCCCCGCCCAGTTTTCGGTGGTGTGGATCGACAGGAAAGCGGCGAGGTTCTCGGGCGAGTATAGATGCCCGAACGTGTCGGTGAACGTTTGCCGCGCGAGCGCCGCGATCGCGGCGGCATCAGCGATTGTGGCGGGGCGTAATCCGGGAAGCGCGGTCATGCGAAGCCTGCGGGTTCGGGCCAGTCGGCGTGGGTGATCGTGATGACGCGGAAAAGCTCCCCCATGTCGTCGACGAGGCGGGCGCGATCGGCGGCCACACGGGGGCCGAGCGCGGCGGCGCGCTGGTCGATGCCGAGCCTGCGCAGGAAGGCGCCCTGGCCGGTCGGTCCGTAGAGCCGGGCGCCCGATGCCGTCGCGACCAGGCCAAGCGTCGCCATGTCGACATGCGCGGTGACATCCTGTTCGCCCGGCGCGTCGAACGGATTGGCGAAGCCATGGCCGCGCACCGCCTGCAACGTGTCGCCGATCGCAGGCCCTTCGTAGCCATAATCGATCACCAGCGCGGCGCCGCCCTGCGCGACGATCCGCGCGGCGAGATCCGCCATCACCGCGACACTGGCGGGGCTGGTTTCGATCACCGACCCGGCGGGTGCCTCGCGGAGCGCGGGCGGAATGATCGTGTCGGGCACGCCGACCCCCGCGATCGGCAGGAACAGCGTGTCCTGGCACGCGACCAGCCGCTCATGCCACCTATCCGCGCGGCGCACGAGCTGGCGGATCGGCAAGGCATCGAAAAATTCGTTGGCGACGACGATCAGTGGCACGTCAGCGGGCAGCGTCGCGACCGAATCGTGCCATGTCGCGGTCGGCAGGCGTGAGCGCTGCGCGTCTCGCAGCACCGGGCTGGTCTCCACCAGATGCACTGGCGGGGTCAGCCCGGCGCGCGCCATCACCCGTAGCGCATCGGCGGACAGGGTGCCGCGGCCCGGGCCGAGTTCCACCCACGCCACGTCCGCCGGCCGTCCGGCGCGATCCCACAGGTCCGCCGCCCAGGCGCCGATCAGCTCCCCGAACATCTGGCTGATCTCGGGCGCGGTGGTGAAATCCCCCGCGGCGCCGAGCGGGTCGCGCGTCGCGTAATAATGCGCATTGGCGGCGGCCATGAACTGGCTGACCGGGATCGGCCCGCCGAGCGTGATCGCGCGTGCCAGCCGCTCGGCGAGCGCCGGCCCGGCGGGATCGGCCGCCCCATCGGTCACGCGACGCTGTCCAGCCCCACCGTCGGCTCGACGCGGGTACGGCGTCGCGCGGCGGTCGCGGTCAGATAGACGCCGCCCAGGATCATCGGCACGCACAGCCACTGGCCCATGTGCAGCCCGGTGGCGCGCGCGAATTCGACCAGCTGCCGGTCCGGCTCACGGAAGAATTCGACGACGAAGCGCGCCACGCCGTAACCGATCAGGAAGATCCCGGTCAGTTTGCCCGGCTGATAGCGCGCATCGGTCCGCCAGAAGAAGAAGGCGAGGATCACGAACAGCACGATTCCTTCCATCCCCGCCTCGTACAATTGGCTGGGGTGGCGCGCCGGCTCGGCGATGCCATAGGGCACCGTGCCGTCGAAGACGATCGCCCAGGGCACGTCGGCGGGCTTGCCCCACAATTCGCCGTTCACGAAATTGGCGAGCCGCCCGAAGAACAGCCCGAACGGCACCACGCAGGCGACATAGTCGTGGATGCGCAACCAGTGCAGCCCGTGCTTGCGCGCGAACCAGATGATCCCCAGCGACGTGCCGATGACGCCGCCGTGGAACGACATGCCGCCATCCCATAGCCGCAGGACCGACAAGGGCCGCAGCATCATCTCCGGCGCGTAGAAGATCACATAACCCAGCCGCCCGCCGAGGATGATGCCGAGCGTGGCGTAGAAGACGAGATCGTCGGCGTGCCGCCGCGCCATCGGCGCGCCCGGCTCAGCCAGCAGCCTCAGCAGATACCACCAGCCGACGACGATGCCGGCGATATAGGCGAGGCTGTACCAGCGCAGCGTGAATGCGCCGATCGAGAAGACGTCGGGATGCAGCCCGAGATCGGCGAAGCGAATATGGCCGGCAGCGGTGCCCACGGCGGCGAGAGTCGGCAGGATCAAGGCTTTCCCCTTCTAACCGGCGCCTGCATAATGGGCACAAACGACAAACCCAAGCGGAGAGAGCGATGCGCACCGAACTCGATCAGCGAATGGACGCCGTGATGGCGGCGATGACTGGTGAGGGCGGCCAATTGCCCGTCGCGACGATGGAGCGTTTCGGCCAGACGCTGCCCTATATCGCCGCCGCGCCGCCAACGCTGAACGCTTATTTCGCGCATTTCTGCGCCCAGCATCGCGATGTCGAGTTCCTCGTCGCCGGGGACGAGCGGTTGACCTTCGGGCAGGTGTATGACGCCGCGACGCGCGTCGCGCATGCGCTGGTGGACGGCTATGGCATCGGCAAGGGCGACCGTGTCGGCATCGCCGCGCGCAACTCCCCGTCGTGGATCGTGCTCTACATGGGCATCTTGATGGCCGGGGGCGTGGCGACGCTGCTCAACGGCTGGTGGCAGACGGAGGAGTTTGAAACGGCGATCCGCGACGTCGGGGTTCGCATGGTGTTCGCCGATCCGCCACGTGCGCGGCGGCTTGCCGCGATCGCCGGGCTGAGCGATGTCGCGGTGGAGACGTTCGACGATCTGAAACCGCTGCAAACCGCGCTCGATCCGGTGTTCGCGCGTGCCAAGGGCGGCGCGCTGCCGGACGTGGTGCGCGACGATCACGCGACGATCCTGTTCACCTCGGGCTCGACCGGGCAGAGCAAGGGGGCGCTGTCCACCCACTTTCAGGTGACGCAGGGGATCTTCAACTATCTCGCCTCCGCGCTGATGATGCTCGGCATCTCGGCCCAGGATGGCGTGGTCAGTTCGTTGCAGCCTTCCACGCTGCTGAACGTGCCGCTGTTCCACGTCACCGCCGAGGTGCCGGTCTTCCTGCAAAGCCTGGCGATCGGCCGCAAGCTGGTGCTGATGCCCAAATGGGATGCCGAGGAGGCGATGCGGCTGATCGAGCGCGAGAAGATCACCTATTTCGTCGGCGTCCCGCTGATGAGCTTCGAGATGCTGACGCATCCGAATCGCGCGAAATACGACCTGTCGACCGTGACCGACATCGCCGCCGGTGGCGCGCCGCGTCCGGTCGAGCACGTCAAGCGGATCGACGCCGAAATGGAGGGGGCGCCGCTGATCGGCTACGGCCTGACCGAAACCAACGGCGTCGGCACGGGCAATTGGCGCGGCAATTATCTGGCCAAGCCCAATTCCTCCGGGCGCGCTTCGGCGCCGCTGGTCGATCTCGCCATCCTCGACGATGCCGGCCGCAAGTTGGGCGCGAACGAGCGGGGCGAGGTGTGCATCCGCTCGGTGGCATGTTTTCAGGAATATTGGGGCAAGCCGGAGGCCACCGCCGCCGCCTATACTGCGGACGGCTATTTCCGCACCGGCGACCTCGGCTATCTCGATGACGAGGGCTATCTGTTCATCGTCGACCGCAAGAAGGACATCATCATCCGGGGCGGCGAGAACATCAGCTGCCAGGAGGTGGAGGCCGCCTTGTACGAGCATCCCGAGGTGGCGGAGGCGGCGGTCTTCGGCCTGCCTGATGAACGCTATGGCGAGGTGCCCGGCGCGGTGGTGCATCTCGCGACGCCCGGCGCGGTGGAGGCGGAGGATCTGATCGCCTTCCTGTCGCAGCATATCGCCGCGTTCAAGGTGCCGCACCGGATCTGGATCGCGCGGGAGCCCTTGCCCCGCCTCGGCACCGAGAAGATCGACAAGGTGTCGCTGCGCAAGAGCTATCGCGATCGCGTCGGCGCGGAGGCGGTATAGCGGCGGTATCGCGGCTGGGCGCGTCTCTTTCCTTTCGGTCGCCGTTCACGCTGAACGGCTTTTCCGGCTTTCGCCCGGCGGCGGCGCAAGCTACCCGAGTCGCATGGCAGCGATCTCGCGACGTAACCTCCTCATTTCCGGTGGCATGGGGGTCGGACTGGTGGTCGCCTGGGGGATGTGGCCGCGCGACTACAAGCCGCGGCTGCCGCTCGCGCCGGGCGAGACGATGCTGGGCGCCTATCTGAAGATCGCGCGCGATGGGCAGGTGATCGTCGCGATGCCGCAGGTGGAGCATGGCCAGGGCAGTGCCTCGGTGCTGGCGCAGATCGTGGCAGACGAACTGGGGGCGGACTGGCGCACCGTCGGGATCGAGGCGGCGCCGATCGGCGCCCTTTATGCCAATGTTCCCGCGGCGGCGGCGCTGTTCGGCGATGCCTTCGCGCATGTCCCCGAGCCGCTGCGCGACGAACGCTGGACGCGCGATGCGATGATGCTGACCGCGATGTCGACGTCGGTGCGGCGATTCGAGCAGCCGCTGCGCGAGGCGGGGGCGGCGGCCCGGATATTGTTGTGCAAGGCGGCTGCGCGGCGCTGGGACGCCGACTGGCAGAATTGCGAGACTGCCGATGGATTCGTCGTTATGGGCGACCGGCGGCTGCGCTTCGGCGAGCTGGCGGCGGCGGCGGCGGGCGAGACGCTGCCCGACGAACTGCCGATGCGGCTGGGCGAAGACGGCCGCCTGACGGGGGAAGCGCTGCCACGGCTCGACGTGCCGGCGAAGGTGGATGGTTCGGCCAATTTCGTTGCCGACATACGGTTGCCCGACATGGTCTTCGCCAGCGTGCGGCAGGGGCCGCGCCGGACGTCGCGATTGTTGTCGAGCGACAAGGCGGCGGCGGAGAAGGTGCCGGGCGTCGTCGCGGTGATCGAGCATCCGCGCTGGATCGCCGCGGCGGCGAGCAACTGGTGGGCGGCGAACCGCGCGCTGGCGGCATTGGCCCCGCGCTTCGTTAGCGAGGGTGCGGTACTGGACGATGCCGCGATCGTCCGCGCGCTGGATGCCGCGCTCGACGGTGACGGCTATCGCCTGGCGGGCGCGGGCGACCTGTCCGCCGTGTTTCGCGGCGCGCGGGTGATCGAGGCGGAATATCACGTGCTGCCGGGGCTGCACGCTGCGGTGGAGACGCCCGCCGCGACGGCACAGTGGCAGAACGGGCGGCTGGAGATCTGGGTGGCGACGCAATCGCCCTCGCTTGCCCGCGCCGCGGCGGCTCGCGCGGCGGGCGTCGCCGAGGCGCAGGTGGTGCTCCATCCGCTGCTGATCGGCGGGTCGTTCGGCGCCGCGCTGGAAACAGAGGCGATCGAACAGGTCGTGACGCTGACGCAACGGCTGAAGCGGCCGGTGCAGTTGATGTGGTCGCGCGGCGAGGCGTTGATGCAGGATCGCGTCCGCGCGCCCGCGAAGGCGCGTATGGCCGCCCGGCTGGCGGCGAATGGCGCGATTCTTGGCTGGCAGGCGAAGATCGCGGTCGCCGCGACAGGGCGAGAATTGGCGGAGCGTCTGCTGCCCGGTGATTCCGTGCGGCGCCTTTCCACGGCGCTGCCTGCCGGGCCGGATCGCTATGCCATGTCGGGTGCGGTGCCGCCCTATCGATTCCCGGCGTTCGCGATCGATCACCATCCCGTCGCGCTTGACCTGCCGACGGGGCATTTGCGGGGCGGAGCGGATGGTTACACCGCGTTCTTCACCGAATGTTTCCTCGACGAGCTGGCGCACGTCGCGGGCAGCGAGCCGATGTCCTATCGCGTCGGTATGCTGTCGGGCGACACGCGGCTGGCGCGCTGCCTGACCACCGCATCGGCATTGGGTGGGTGGAGCGGCGGGATCGACGGCAGCGGCCAGGGTATCGCCTGCCATGCGATGGCGGGTAGCGCGATCGCGGTGATGGCGGAGGCGGAGGTCGACGATCGCGGCCGGCCGCGGGTCGGCCGGCTGGTCGCGGCGGTCGATTGCGGGCGTGCGATCAACCCGGACGTTGTGCGGCAGCAGATCGAGGGAGGGCTGATCTTCGGCACCGCGATGGCGACCGGAACCGCCGCTCATTATCGCGAGCAACTGGCGACGGTGCGGATGTACGGCGATGTCGGCCTGCCGATCCTGGCCGACGCGCCGGAGGTGACGGTGGAACTGATCGCCGGGCCGAACGCTACCGCAGCCGACCCCGGCGGGGTCAGCGATCTCGGCGTGCCGGCGGTCGCCCCCGCGATCGCCAACGCGCTGCGCGCCGCGACCGGCGTGCGCCGCCGAACCCTTCCGCTCAGGAGCGACGCATGATCCCCGCCGGCCATCCCGCCATCCCGCGCCCGCGCATCGGCGTGTTGCTGATCAACCTTGGCACCCCCGATGCGCCGGACGCCCGATCGGTGAAGCGCTATCTCGCCGAATTCCTGTCCGACCGCCGGGTCGTGGAGATTCCGGCGATCGCATGGCAGCCGATCCTGCGCGGCATCATCCTGAATACCCGGCCGAAGAAATCGGCGCATGCCTATGGCCAGGTATGGAGCGAGGCGGGATCGCCACTCGCGGCGGTCACCCGCGCGCAGGCCGAGGCGTTGAAGGGCGCGTTCGGCGACGAGGTGCTGGTCGACTGGGCGATGCGATACGGCAATCCGGCGATCGCGGAGCGGCTGCATGCGCTGAAGGAGGCGGGCTGCGAACGGATCCTGCTGGCGCCGCTATATCCGCAATATTGCGCCGCAACGACCGCGACCGCCAATGACAAGGCGTTTCTGGCGCTGGCGGGGATGCGCTGGCAACCGGCGATCCGCACGCTGCCGCCCTATCACGACGACCCTGCCTATATCGGGGCGCTCGCGGCCAATGTGCGTACCGCGCTCGCGGCATTGAGCTTCACCCCCGACGCGGTGATCACCAGTTTCCACGGCATGCCGCAGCGCACGCTGGAACTGGGCGATCCCTATCATTGCCATTGCCGCAAGACCGCGCGCCTGCTGGGCGAGGCGCTGGGAATGGAGTTGACCGTCGCGTTCCAGTCGCGCTTCGGCCGCGCCAAATGGCTGGAACCGGCGACCGACACGACGCTGGAGGCGATGCCCGCGCGCGGCATCCGCAAGGTGGCGGTGGTCGCACCGGGCTTTTCCGCCGACTGCCTGGAAACGTTGGAAGAACTCGCCATTCGCGGGCGGGAGTCGTTCGTCGCCAAGGGGGGCGAGGAATTCGCCTATCTACCTTGTCTCAACGATACGGCGGAGGGTATCGCAATGCTGCGCACGATCCTGTCGCGCGAGCTGGAGGGATGGCAGCCGGCACGCCGGTGATGCCGTCCATCCGAAGGGAGAGGAGTACCGGATGGCACGGGTAGCGATCGTCACGGGCGGCACGCGCGGTATCGGCGAAGCGATCAGCGTCGCGCTGAGCGATATGGGGATGACCGTCGCGGCCAATTATGCCGGCAATGACGAGCGCGCGCGCGATTTCACCCAGCGCACCGGCATCGCCGCATTCAAATGGGACGTCGCCGATCATGCCGCATGCCAGGACGGCGTCGCGCGGGTGACGGAGGAACTTGGGCCGGTCGACGTGTTGGTCAACAATGCCGGCATCACCCGCGACGGTACGATCCTGAAAATGACCTACGACATGTGGCGGGAGGTGATGGACACCAATCTTGGTGGCTGTTTCAACATGGCCAAGGCGGTATTCCCCGGCATGCGGGACCGCAAATGGGGCCGGATCGTCAATATCGGCTCGATCAACGGGCAGGCGGGCCAGTATGGCCAGGTGAATTACGCCGCTGCCAAAAGCGGTATCCACGGCTTCACCAAGGCATTGTCGCAGGAGGGCGCACGCGCCGGGGTGACGGTGAACGCAATCGCGCCGGGCTACATCGATACCGACATGGTCGCGGCGGTGCCCGCCGACGTGCTGGAGAAGATCGTCGCCAAGATCCCGGTCGGCCGGCTCGGCCAGGCGCAGGAAATCGCCCGCGGCGTGGCATTCCTGTGCTCGGAGGACGCCGGCTTCGTGACCGGCTCGACGCTTAGCATCAACGGCGGCCAGCATATGTATTGAGGGACGGCCATCACCCCGTTCAACACCGGGGCGATGATGGCCACATGCAACGAGCCCGGCACCTTTCGGCACCGGGCTCGCGCCCTCGATACGCTACGCGAGGGAACTTAACTATCTGATATCGTTAGCGGCAGAAGCGCGGGTTGTTCGACTTCTCGACCGCGTTGCCCGCGACGGCGCCACCGACACCGCCCAGCACCGTGCCGAGGGTCCGGTCGCCGCGGGTATCGATCGCGCGGCCCAGCAGGCCACCGGCGATCGCGCCGACGATCGTGCCGGTCGTGCCGTTCGAGCAGCGGCGGTTATAATTGTAGCGACGGTCGTCACCACGGCGATCGTAGCTGCGATAGTCGCGCTGATCGTAATAGCCACGATCATAACCACGATAACGCTGTGCGTCGGCGACGCTCGGCGCCACGGCAGCGGTGCCCATCGCGAGCGCGGCACCGGCAAGGGCGAGGTTCTTGAACATTGGTCGTCTCCCGATTGGCGTTGTCCTGCGGCGGGTTGCCCCGTCGATGGGATGCTTTTGGGCGATTCGCGTTGAGTGAAGCCTGAATGCGGTCGTTATCGAAGGTTCAGGCGGCATCGGTGCGCGTGGTTCAGTTGGCGGGGAAACCGGGCTAGGGCGCCTGGGTGCGCTGGCTCCTCGTCACCCTGCTCGTCCTGATGCTGGTTCCTGGCTGGAGCGGGCGACCTCGGTTACCCCTGCTACATGCGAGCGCCAGGGTGACGGCCATCCCGTTCGTGCCCGCCGGCGGATGGCCACGGCGAATCGGGATGCTGGAGCCGGTGGGGGCGCTGAAGCTATCGTCGTCGGATCCGGCCTTCGGCGGCTTCTCCGCGCTGGCGATTCGGCGCGGGCACATGACGTTGCTTAGCGATGGCGGCAATATCGTGCGGCTGCATATCCGTGCCGGGGCGCTGGTGGTCGACGAGGCGGGGAACCTGAGCGACGGTCCGGGCGACGGCTGGGAGAAGAAGACGCGCGATACCGAATCGCTTGCGCTCGATCCCGCGACCGGCACGGCGTGGATCGGATATGAAGCGGTCAATGCGATCTGGCGCTACACGCCGGACTTTTCCCGCGCCACCGCGCATCGCGCCCCGCGCGACATGGCAAAATGGGGCGCCAATACCGGCCCCGAGTCGCTGATACGACTGAACGACGGGCGCTTCCTGACGATTCGGGAGGGGCGGCAGCGCGATCCCACGCCACGGGCGGCGCTGTTATTTCTTGGTGACCCCGCGCTTCCCCACACGCCGGTTCGCGCGCTGCGCTACGCCGCGCCGCCCGGTGCAGCGCCCAGCGACGCCGCCGTTCTGCCCGATGGTGACGTGCTGGTGCTCAACCGCCGGTGGCACTTTCCGCTGCGTTTCGAGGGGATCGTCACACGCATCGCACGTGCTGATATCCGACCCGGCGCGCTGTTGCGCGGGCGGGTCGTGGCGCATCTGTCCGGCGAGCTGGCCGGCGAAAATCCCGAGGGGCTGGCGGTGACGCGGGAGGGCGGCACGACTATCGTGTGGATCGTCACCGACAACGATGGCGCTTTCTATCGCCCGACGATCCTGGCGAAATTCCGGCTGTCGGCAGCGCGCTGAACGCGAAGCGGCCCGCCGTCGCATCGACGGCGGGCCGCGTTTCGCTCGGGCAAAACCGTGCGCGTTACGCCGCGGGAGCGGCGGCGCGCTTCTTCACGACGTCACGCTTGAGGCGGCGCGCCTTCAGCGAGAGCTTCTCGTCGGAGGTCTTGACGAGCCAGTTGTCGAGCCCGCCATTGTGCTCGACCGAGCGCAGGCCATGCGTCGAGACGCGAAGCTTGATCGACCGCTCCAGCGAATCGGAGATCAGCGTCACGTTCTGCAGGTTCGGCAGGAACGTCCGCTTGGTCTTGTTATTGGCGTGGGAAACGTTGTTGCCCACCTGCCGGCCCTTGCCGGTCAGCTCGCAAATGCGCGACATGTGTCAGATCCTGAAGTTCGGAAGCCCGGAAAGTGTGGGCCGTTACCCCCTGGCGACCGGATCGTCAAGTCGCGCAGGGCCGCCGGACGCGCCGCACCCCTGCAACCTTGGCCGCGTGCGGCGCGTTGTTGCGGCATCGAATCGAAGGGAGACAAGAGGATGCGCACGCTGTTGGTCCTGATCGGCATCGCCGCCCTGGTGCTGCTGGCGGCGATGATGCTCGGGTTCGTCCGCTTCGACCAGACGCAGACCGCGCAGCTGCCGCGCCTCGAAGGGGGGCAGGCGCCAAAATTCGACGCGGACGTCGCCAAGGTACGATTGGGGACCGAGAACAGGACGGTCGAGGTGCCGAGCGTCGAGGTCGAGAAGCCAGCCAACGCCAATTGACGCGCGCTGGCACCAGGCGCCGGGACGGGATAGGCGGAAACGATGTTTCCGTTGCCCGAACCGATGCGTCTCGCGCTCGACGCCGCGCGCGACGCCGCCACGCGGGGTGAGGTGCCGGTCGGCGCCGTCATCAGCCGCGCGGGTGTGATCCTGTCGGTTGCGGCGAATGCGCCCCGGCACCTGAACGACCCGACCGCCCATGCGGAAATGCAGGCGATCCGCGCCGCGGCGGCCGCGATCGGCAGCGACCGGCTGGCCGACTGCGATCTGTGGGTCACGCTGGAGCCTTGCGCGATGTGTGCCGGCGCAATCGCGCATGCCCGCATCGCGCGCGTCTATTACGGGGCGAGCGACGAGAAGGGCGGCGCGATCGAACATGGCCCACGCTTCTTCTCACAGCCGACCTGCCACCACCGGCCCGACGTTTATGGCGGGATCGGCGCGATCGAAGCGGGGGCGGTATTACGGGCGTTCTTCGCCACGCGCCGGTGATGATTGGGCGCCCGCCTAGCGGCGGATTAGCCAATCGGTGAGTAAATGGCTGGTCGAACTGGCACCCCGGCCTCGGCCGGGGTGCGGTGGAAGGCCCTAGCGCGGCGGAATATCGTTCTGCGATACCGGCACGATCTTCACCTCGACGCGGCGATTGGCGGCGCGGCCTTCCTCGGTTTCATTCGAGGCGATCGGCTGCGTCTCACCGAAGCCGCGCGTGGCGATCCGCGCCGCCTGAACCCCGTGGCTCGACAGATAATCCGCGACCGACACGGCGCGACGCTCCGACAGGGTCTGGTTATAGCTGTCGCTGCCGGTTGAATCGGTGTGGCCGTACACATCGATATAGGTCTGGTTATAGTCGCGAAGGACGCTCGCCACCTTGTCCAGCGTCGCGCGGAACTGTGGTTCGACGGTCGCTGAATTATAGGCGAAGTTGATGCCCGACGGGATGTTGAGCAGCAGGTCGTCCCCCTGACGCACGACCTGAACGTCGGTGCCGGCGGTACGGGCGCGCATCTCGCGCTCCTGCTTGTCCATGTATGAGCCGACCGCCGCGCCGGCGATCCCGCCGATACCGGCGCCGAGGATCTTCTCCGTACGATCGCTACGGCCGCCGACCAGATCGCCCAGCAGATAGCCGCCCAGCGCACCACCGATGCCGCCGATCGCGGTCTTGGAGATGCGGCGCTCGCCCGTCTCCGGATCGGTGGTGCATGCCGATACGCCGACCAGCGACAATGCCGCGCCCGCTGCCATCAGCTTCGACGAAAACCTCATCTTATGTCCCTTTCACATCTCCTCCCCGGTCAACCGGGGTCGGGCGAATATTGTTCCGCCCCCGGTCTGAACGCAGGATGAGGCGCGCCTGCCGACGCTGAAGATGGGAGGGGCGCGGTGATGCGCTTTTCGGATTGTCGAGCGCGCGCTTTCCGGCCAAGAGATCGGTCGAGCCATGTTACCGCCGTTTCCCTGGGCCGACGTCGTCATCATCCTGTTGCTGGTGGCGTTGAACGGCGTTTTCGCGATGAGCGAGCTGGCGATCGTGTCGGCACGCCGCGCGCGGCTGGAGGCGATGGCCCGCGCGGGCAAGCGCGGCGCGGCGACGGCGATGCAGCTGGCGGCCGATCCGGGGAAGTTCCTGTCGACGGTGCAGATCGGCATCACGCTGATCGGGATCGGCACCGGCGCCTATTCGGGCGCCAGCCTGGGCACGCCGGTCGCGGCGCGGCTGCAGGCATTGGGGATGTCGGCGCATCTTGCCGAGAATGTCGGTTTCGCGATCGTGATCGGCCTGACCACCTATGCCTCGCTGGTGATCGGTGAACTGCTGCCCAAGCAGTTCGCGCTACGCAAGCCAGAGCCGGTCGCCGCATTGGTCGCGGTGCCGATGACCTGGATCGCCATCGGGACCAAGCCGCTGGTGTGGCTGCTCGATTCGACCAGCGCGCTGGCGTTCCGGCTGCTAGGCCTCAATCGCGAGAACGAGGATCAGGTCACCGCTGAGGAACTCCACCTGATCGTGGCGGAGGCGAGCAAATCCGGCGTGATCGAGGAGCATGAGCGCTCGATCATCTCGGGCGTGGTGCGGTTGGCGGACCGACCCGTGCGTGAGGTGATGACGCCGCGCACCGAGATCGAATGGCTCGACGTCGCGCTGGACGACGCTGCGATCCGCGCCAAGCTGCTGGATACGGGGCATAGCCGCCTGCCGGTGGGGCAGGGCTCGATCGACGCGGTGCTGGGGGTGGTGCAGGCGCGGGACGTGGCGATGGCGCTGGCGCGCGGTGAAACGCTCGATCTGGCGCGGCTGATGCGCAAGGCGCCGGTGGTGGTCGATCAGATCGACGCGATGGACGTGATGGACGTGCTGCGCCGCGCCGAGGTGCCGATGGCGCTGATCCACGACGAATATGGCCATTTCGAAGGCATCGTCACGCCCGCCAATCTGCTTGCGGCGATTGCGGGCGAATTCGCGTCGGACGCGGACCCCGACGAAAGCCCCAATGTCGTCGAGCGGGAGGACGGCAGCCTGCTCGTCGCCGGGACGATGGCGGCGGACGCGCTGGCGGAGCGGCTGGGGATCGATCTGCCCGGCGATCGCGATTACGCGACCGTCGCCGGCCTCGCGCTCGCGGTGTTCCGCAAGCTGCCGGCCGAGGGCGAAAGCTTCGAGCAACAGGGCTGGAAGTTCGAGGTGGTCGACCTCGACGGACGGCGGATCGACAAGTTGCTGGTCAGCGTCGCCGCGAAGGCGGGCTAAACCCCGGTCGTTTCGATCCTGTCGGCCAGCCCGGAGGCTGCGCCTGCGCGTCACGATCGGGGCCGGCGGCGGAGCACGCGGGCGGGGCGCTATCCGCCCAACCAAACGCTGCCGGAAAAAAGAAAAGGCGCCCGGGTTTCCCCGGACGCCTCTCCTGTCACAGATGCCGTGATCAGGCGCTGTAGTACATGTCGTATTCGACCGGGCTGGGGGTCATTTCCCAGCGCGCCACATCGGCCCAGAGCAGGTCGACATAAGCCTCGATCTGATCCTTGGTGAACACGTCGCCCTTCAGCAGGAACTCGTGATCGGCCTGGAGCGAATCGAGCGCTTCGCGCAGGCTGGCGCAGACGGTCGGCACTTCCGCCAGCTCGGCCGGCGGCAGATCGTACAGGTTCTTGTCCATCGCCTCGCCCGGATGGATCCTGTTCTGGATGCCGTCCAGACCCGCCATCAGCAGCGCCGCATAGGCGAGGTACGGATTGGCCATCGCGTCCGGGAAGCGGACTTCGACGCGCTTGCTCTTCGGGCCGGTGCCATATGGAATACGGCATGAAGCCGAGCGGTTGCGTGCCGAATAGGCCAGCAGCACCGGCGCTTCGTAACCCGGCACCAGCCGCTTGTAGCTGTTCGTGGTCGGGTTGGTGAAGGCGTTGATCGCCTTGGCGTGCTTGATGATCCCGCCAATGAAATAGAGGCAGGTGTCCGACAGGCCGGCATAGCCATTGCCGGCGAACAGCGGCTCCTTCCCGTTCCAGATCGAAAAGTGCGTGTGCATGCCCGAACCGTTATCTTCCTTGATCGGCTTGGGCATGAAGGTGGCCGACTTGCCATAGGCATGCGCCACCTGGTGCACGACATATTTGTAGATCTGCATCCGGTCGGCGGTGGTGGTCAGCGTGCCGAAGGTCAGGCCCAGTTCGTGCTGCGCGGCCGCCACCTCATGGTGATGCTTATCGCACGGCAGGCCCATTTCGAGCATCGTCGAAACCATCTCGCCGCGGATGTCTACCGCGCTGTCGACCGGCGCGACCGGGAAATATCCGCCCTTGGCGCGCGGACGATGGCCCAGATTGCCACCCTCATATTCGCGGCCCGTGTTGGTGGGCAGCTCGATGTCGTCGATCTTGAAATAGGACTGGTTGTACGACGTGTCGAACTGCACGTCGTCGAACATGAAGAATTCGGCTTCGGGGCCGACGTACACGGTGTCGCCGATGCCGGTCTGCGCGACATAGGCCTCGGCGCGCTTCGCGGTCGTGCGCGGATCGCGGCTATAGCCTTCCCCGGTCGACGGCTCGACGATGTCGCAGAACACGATCAGCATCGGCGTGGCGGAGAAAGGATCGGTATAGACCGCGTCCAGATCCGGCTTCAGGATCATGTCGGATTCGTTGATCGCCTTCCAGCCGGCGATCGACGAACCGTCGAACATCAGGCCGTCGGTCCATTCATCCTCGCCCATCACCGATGCGACCATGGTCAGATGCTGCCACTTGCCCTTGGGATCGGTGAAGCGCAGGTCGATCCATTCGATCTCCTCTTCCTTGATCTTCTTCAGAACGTCTGCGGCCGTGTTCGCCATGGATAATCTTCCTCATCGTCACCCCAGCGAAGGCTGGGGTCTTGCGGTAACAGTGGGTGACGTAACCTTGGAACGTCCGATCAGATCGCGTCGTCGCCACGCTCGCCCGTGCGGATGCGTAGCGCGGTTTCGACCGGGATCACGAAGATCTTGCCGTCGCCGATCCGGCCCGTCTGCGCGGCGGCGGCGATCGCCTCCACCACGCGCTCAGCGAGGCCGTCCTCGACCACCACTTCGAGCTTCACCTTCGGCAGGAAGTCGACGACATATTCGGCGCCGCGATACAATTCGGTATGGCCCTTTTGCCGCCCGAATCCCTTCGCTTCGGTGACGGTGATGCCGCTGACACCGATTTCGTGCAGCGCTTCCTTCACCTCGTCCAGCTTGAACGGTTTGATGATGGCTTCGATTTTTTTCACGCGCGTGACGCCCCACCCCAGGTAAGTTCGGACAACCAAGCGATCGTCTCGACCGGCGGCCCCCGAACGGAGCCTTGCACCGAACGTGCCAGCCGCGCCGTGCGAGGGCAAGGTGCCGACTCGCACGGATGCGCATGTTAACTTCTGCCTAAGGATTGGGCAGGTGTTGCGCGCGTGCCGGTTTTGGGGGCAGGACGCGCTTCCCGCCCAGTTCGCCGACAAGTGCCGGAGCTGTGGCTCGCACGTGCTGCGGGCGACAGGCCTGGATCCATGCCCGCGCGGGAGAACGACGGTTCGGGCGTCGTCCGCGCGGGCATGGCGGCGTCAGCGTGCTCCGGTCTTCATCGACGCCGTTTCCGCCGGTGTCGCGGCGGCGGTGGGCTTCCCGGCGGCGTTCGCGTTGCCCAGATTGGCGCGTGCCCAGCGCGCCTCGTCGATGATATAGTGGCGAACGGCCTGCGCCTGTTCCGGGGTCATCACCTTGGCGAAGCTGACCATGCCCTGATCCTTGAGCGCGCCGTCGATCAGGATCGACTTCCACGTCTCCGCATCTGCCAGCACCGGCGAGTTCTGCAGGTTCGGCAGCACGCCGCCACCGGCGGCGTTGGCGCCGTGGCACACTTGGCAATAGCGCCCGAACAGCAGCTTGCCCTGCGCCACCTGTTGCGGCGCGACCGTCTCGGTTGGCAGCGGCACCGGTGCGGCGGGGGTCGCGCCGGGGGCGGGGGGCAGCGCCGCCTTTCCGTCCAGCGCGAAGACCAGCAGCCGGGGCCGATTGGGGACGTCGCGGGCCTTGCCGATCGCATAGCCGATCGACAGCGGCAGCGCGCCGCCGCGCCCGGCCAGCACCGCGACATATTGCTTGCCGCCCACCATATAGGTCGCCGCGCCGGCCATGATCCCGGTGCCGGCCGGGAAGGAGAACAATTGCTTGCCGCTGTCGGCGGCATAGGCGCGGAATTCGCCCAGCGCAGTCCCCTGGAAGACGAGATTCCCTGCCGTCGCCATCGTGCCGCCGTTCCAGGGCGTGGGATAGTCGACCTTCCATCGCGGCTTGTTGGCGACCGGGTCCCACGCCACCAGCGATCCGGTCGCGCCCGCGGTCGCGCCCTTCACCGCCGCCGCGTCGCGCGGGTACATCGCATTGCCGAGATCCTGCCCGACGTTGAAGCCGATCGGCTGACGCTGGTCCAGCGGCGAGGATGGATTGAGATAGGCCGCGCCCACCGACTGCGCCGGAATATAGGCGAGCCGGGTCTGCGGGGAAAAGGCCATCGGTTGCCAGTTATGCGCCGCTAGCGCTGACGGCACCGTCAGGAACGGCTTGCCGGTGCGATAGTAACGCGCCGCTGGATTTTCGTTCGGCCGGCCGGTCTTCAGGTCGTAGCCGCTCGCCCAATTGACACCGGGGACGAACTGGCTGGCATTCACCAATCGTCCGTTGGTGCGATCGATGACGTAGAAGAAGCCGTTCTTGGGCGCCTGCATCAATACCTTGCGCTGCTGCCCGCCGATCGGCAGCGTCGCCAGCGTGATCGGCTGGGTCGCGGTGAAATCCCACGTTTCGGCCGGCGTCTCCTGATAATGCCAGATATATTCGCCCGTCTCGGGTTTGAGCGCGACGATCGAGGACAGGAACAGATTGTCACCCTGCCCCTCGCTGCGCAGCCCGTGATTCCATGGGCTGCCGTTGCCGACGCCGAGGTACAGCTGGTTCAGTTCCGCATCATAGACGATCGAATCCCACACCGTGCCGCCGCCGCCGGACTGCTTCCACTGGCCGTTCTTCGACCAGGTCGGCGAGACTTTCGCCATCGCCGCGTCGGAGGCGGCGCCATCCTTCGCCCCCGTCGGGTTGGGGACGGTATAGAAGCGCCATTTCTGCGCGCCCGACGTCGCGTCATAGGCGGTGACGTACCCGCGCACGCCGAACTCGGCGCCGCCGTTGCCGATGATGACCATGTCCTTCACGACCCGCGGCGCGCCGGTGATCGTATAGGGCCGGCTGTTGTCGGTCGTCTGGACCGACCAATTGGGCGTGCCCGTCTCCGCATTCAGCGCGATCAGCCGCCCGTCGAGCGTGCCGAGGAACAATTGACCCTTCCACGCCGCGACCCCGCGATTGACGACGTCGCAGCATGCCTGGACGGCCTTCTGCTTGTCGACGCCCGGATCATATTCCCACAATTTCCGGCCACTGACCGCGTCGAACGCGAAAAGCTTCGACCATGGCCCGGTGACGAACAATTTGCCGTCGATCACGATCGGCGTGGCTTCCTGGCCGCGCGCGTCGGGCATGTCGGCGAACCAGGCCAGCCCCATTCGACCGACATTGCCCGCGTTGATCTGCGTCAGCGGGGAGAAGCGCTGCTCCTGATAATTGAAGCCGGTCATCGCCCAGTCGTGGCCGTCACCCCCGCTGGTCAGTAGCGCGGCATCCACCTTGCCGACCCCGTCGCGCGCGGTTTGCGCGCCCGTCTGGGCACGCTCGCTGCCGCAGCCCCACAGCATCGCCGCCGCCAGCAGCGGCGTCATCACGTGCCTGCGCATATCCTCTCCTATCCGCGCCCGGTCCCCCCGGAACTTACGCAAGAGAGTGACTTAGATCGCACCGGTTGAAAAGGGGGCGCGACGGGCCGTGGCGGCCAATCGATACGATGGGTGCAGAAAAAAGAGGTTCGTTAAGGAGACCCGTGTACATGCCCCGGGCATGACGACATTCGATGCACGTTGGTGGGGGGCGGCGATCCTGCCGCTGTTGTTGACGGGGTGTGGCGGTGGCGGTGATTCCACCTCCACCGGCAGCGCCGTGGTGGTCGCGCCGACGCCGACCCCGGCTCCCTCACCGACCGCGACTCCGGCGAGCGCGACCCCCAGCCCGACGCCGAGCGCGACCGCCAGCCCAGCCGCCGTTTCGTCCTTTCCCGCCGCACCCGCCGCGCCGGCCAGTTGGTCCGCGGGCATCGCGGCGCTGTACACCAGCCCGCCCGACGTGCCGAATTGCCAGCCGGGCACGTTGGCGGCCAGCGTCAAGGCGGACGTGCTGATGCGGCTGAACGCGCTACGCGCGCTGCATCGCCTGCCGGCGGTCACCTATTCGGACGCGGACGAAAACCAGGCGACGCAGGCGGCGCTGATGATGGCGGCGAACGGGCAATTGTCGCACACCCCGCCGACGACCTGGGCCTGCTACACCGCCACCGGATCGAGCGGCGCTGGCAGCAGCAATCTCTACGGCGGGCTGATCTCCCCCTATCTCGCTTTCTATAGCGAGGACATGTATCTCGCCGGCTGGATGACCGAGACGGCGAATATCGTCGCGAACAGCGTCGGCCATCGTCGCTGGATCCTGAACCCGTTCCTCGGCAAGATCTCTTACGGTCGTGTCGCGCAATTGCTGTCGGACGGTCGCCGTACCGACGCGGCGGCGATGAAGATGTTCGGCTTTACCGGTGGGGTGGCGGTGCCCGGCAACCTGCCGCCATTCGTCGCCTATCCCTATGGCGACTATCCCGCGCGCTATTTCGATCCGGCGGCGCTGCTGTCTTTCTCGGTGGTCGCGGATACCACGCAGCGCGGCGGGGCGAATGCGACCGTGGACTTTTCACGGGCGACGATCGCGGTGAAGGCGGGAACGCAAACGCTGACCGTATCGAATGTCACCTACGACAATGACGGCTACGGCCTGCCCAACAACCTGCAATTCGCGGTCGCGGGGTTACAGAACAATGTCCAATATGACGTGACGATCACCAACGTGATCGTGCGCGGCGCGGCGCAGAGCTACAGCTACTCGTTCCGAACGGTCAGTTGACGTCGTCCCGAGCCGCGCCAGTCAATAGGGCGGCTGATGCAGTCCGGCGGGCGAGGTGGTGAAGATCTCGCACCCGCTTTCGGTGATCCCGATCGAATGCTCGAACTGCGCCGACAGGGAGCGATCGCGCGTCACCGCGGTCCAGCCGTCGTCAAGCAACTTCACGTCGGGGCGGCCGATGTTGATCATCGGCTCGATCGTGAAGATCATGCCGGGGCGCAGTTCCGGCCCGGTGCCGGGGCGACCGACATGGACCACCTCGGGCGCGTCGTGAAACAGCCGGCCCAGGCCATGGCCGCAGAAATCCCGCACCACGCCATAGCGATGCGCTTCGGCATGACGCTGGATGGCATGCGCCACATCGCCCATGTGGTTGCCCGGCCGCGCCTGTTCGATGCCCAGCATCAGGCATTCGTAGGTCACCTCGACCAGCCGGCGGGCCTTTAGCGGCACCTCACCGATCAAGTACATGCGACTGGAATCGCCATGCCAGCCATCGACGATCGGGGTGACGTCGACATTGACGATATCGCCGGACTTCAGCGTCTTGTCAGACGGAATGCCATGGCAGACGACATGGTTGATCGAGATGCAGCTGGAATGGGTATAGCCGCGATAGCCCAGCGTCGCGGGGACTCCGCCGCCCGCCAGGACGAAATCGTAGATCAGCCGGTCGATCGTCGCGGTCGTCACCCCGGGCACCATGTGCGGCACCAGCATGTCCAGCGTTTCGGCGGCCAGCCGTCCTGCCTTGTGCATCCCCGCGAAGGCATCCGGCCCGTGCAGCTTGATGGCGCCGTTGCGCCCGAGCGGCGCATCACTGGTGACGGTCACATATTCGGTCATCGCGCGGATATAGCGTGACGCGGGCGCGATTGCGAGGTTATGCCGACGCCATGCAGACCGAACGTATCTGGACCGCCGCGCTGATCGTCATCGGGGACGAGATCCTGTCGGGGCGAACGCAGGACCGGAACGTCGCGCAACTGGCGAGCTGGCTCAATGTGCAGGGCATCCGCCTTGCCGAGGTGCGCATCGTGCCTGATCGCGAGGAGGCGATCGTCGAGGCGGTCAACATCCTGCGGGCCCGCAACGACTATCTGTTCACCACCGGCGGGATCGGTCCCACGCATGATGATATCACGGTCGATGCGATGGCGGCGGCGCTGGGGGTCGGCGTCGTCCACCACCCCGCCGCGGTGGCGGTACTCGAACGCTATTACGCCAGTCGCGGCGGCATCACCGAGGCGCGGCTGCGCATGGCGCGCGTGCCGGAGGGGGCGACGCTGATCGAGAACCGGCTGACCGGCGCACCGGGTATCCGCTACGGGAATATCTTCATCATGGCCGGGGTGCCCCACATCACCGCCGGCATGCTCGATGCGTTGACCGGCACGCTGGAGGGTGGGCGCCCGGTGGTGAGCAAGACGATCGGCAGCTGGGTGGCCGAAAGCGAGATCGCCGATGTTCTGCGCGCGGTGGAAAAGGCGCATGACGGCGTGGCGATCGGCAGCTACCCCTTCTTTCGCGAGGGCCGTACCGGCGCGAATTTCGTGGTGCGCTCCCCGGACGAGGCGCTGGTCGATACCTGTCTCGCCGATCTGACGGCGCGGTTGACCGAGGCGGGTTACGCGGTGGCGGCGGGCGGTATCTGACGCCGACGGCGCCTTGCCCGCATGGCAATGAAGCTGGTGAACCGAAGCGGCACGGGTGGAAGGGGGAGAGGAAGCGCAACCGCGCCGCCTCCCCCCGTCATTGCGCTCAGAAGCCGCGACGCAGCGTAACGAACCACTGACGCGGCGCGCCGGCCAGCAGCGTTTGATTGTCGCCGCTGGCGGTGTAGCCGTTGGTGCCGACCGTCGAGATATATTGCTTGTCGGTCAGATTGGTGACGCTTCCCTCGATCGCGAACCCGCGGAAGAATCCGAAGCCTTCGCCAAAGCGGAAGCCGATGCTGGCATCGACCAGCACGCGCGCGCCCGCCGACTGATCGTTGAGATAGGTGAAATAGCGCTTCGACATATAGTCGGCGCCGACACGCGCGAAGATGCGGCTGTCGTCATAGACCAGTTCGCCCTTCGCCATATGCTCGGGCGTGTCGACGACCGTCTTTCCCTTGGTCGCGGTAAGGATCGCGCCGTTCGCGTCGACGACGTTATCCAGATAGCGCGCCTTGTTGTAGGAGTAGCTGGCGAAGGCGGTCAGCGGCCGCATGATCCGGTAGAAGGCGGAGACTTCCGCGCCATAGCTTTCGACGTCGCCGGCATTGTTGAGGGTCGGCGGATTGCCCTGAATGCCCGATCCGTTGGCGAACACCAGCAGGCGATCCGCGAAATGGATGTAATAGCCCGCCGCCGACAATTGCAGCCCGCCGGTGCGCAGGCGGATGCCGCCTTCGCCGGTCTTGGAAGTCTCGGGGCGTAGCGTCGAGCGGATCGCGTTGAACCCGGCCTGAGTGATCGCGAACGGGCCCGACGTCGCCGAGGAGACGAACGCGCGCATATTCTCGTTATAGTTGGCGAACAGTTCCGCCCCGCCGCCCAGGCCGAAGACTGCGCCGATCTGCGGCAGGAACCAATCCTTCGACTGGATCCGGCCCGCCACCAGCGAGCCGGTGCGCAGCCCCGCGCTGTTGCGGACCTGCATGCCCTTCCATCCGCCGCTCAGCGTCAGCTGGCCGAGCTTCAGCGTATCGGCGACGTGGTACTGGATCGTCTCGGTATCGTACTTCCCGCTCCATTGCGTGAAGAAGGGGTCGTCCTGGAAATCGCGGGCATTGCGGTTCGGGGTTGCGGCGCTGGTCATGCCGTAGAAGCGGCGTGCCTGATTGAAGCTGTTGGTTTCAAACCAGCCGCCGACCTCGAAGCGGTTCGGCCCAAGCTCCAGCGCGGCACTGGTGAGATTGCCGGCGCGGCGGATGCTGTATTCGGTGGTACGGAACGCCAGCGGCGACGCGGTCGCCAGCGTACCGCCGTTACCGTCGCTGACCCCGGCGGGGCTGGCGACATACGGCGTGATCCACGAACCCTGGCCCTTGTTCTTGTGGCCATAGCTGGTCGAGACGATCGACAGGTTGTCGGTCAGTTTCGCATCGAAGGTGACGCCGCCCAGCCAATCCTGCCGGATGCCCGCCGCGTCATAATAGGCATCGTCGACGGTGCCGATACCCGCCGGGAAGGTCAGCCCCGCCGACGGATAGGGAAGCGCATTGACGATGCTGCCAGCGCGAGCGACCTGGTTTTGATAGATCTGCCCGATTTGCAGCGCGAGCGGATAATTGTTGCTGATGTTGTCCGCAAAATAGCCGCGCCGGGCGATGATGTCGTAGCTGAGATCCTGATAATCATTCTCGCGGCGATCCGAGAAATTCAGGAAGGCGGTGATCGATCCGCGATCGCCCAGTTCCTTCACCACCTTGCCATTGGCCTGGTGCTGGATCTGCTTGCCGAAGCCTTTCCACTTGTCGGTCTTCAGGAAGCCGTAGCTGAGATAGCCCTTCAGTCCGCCGCCCAGGTCGCCGCTTTCCGCGCGCACGAAGGCGCGATACGTCTCGTCGCTGCCATAGGTGCCCGAGGCGACCAGATCGGCTGTGTCGGACGGGGCGCGGCTGACGAATTGGATCGTGCCGCCCAGGTTGCTGGTCGAAGCGGTGCCCAACGCACCCGCGCCCTGCGACACCGTCGTGCTGGCAATGTTTTCGGAGATCGCGGCGCGGCTGATGTGCAGGCCGTTGACGTTGCCATAGGTCATGTCGCCGAGCGGCACGCCGTCAAGCGTGAAGCCAAGCTGATTCTGGTTGAAGCCGCGCAGCGAAATGCGCGTCGACCATTCATAGGCGCCGAACGCATCCGCCGACTGGAAATTGACCCCGGGCAGCTTCGATACGGCTTTCAGCGGCGACGTGCCGGGCGTGAGTCGCTCCAGATCGGCGGAGGTGACGGTCTGCACCTGGCGCGCCTGGCCGAAGCCGAGCACCACGATATCGCTGCCGTCGTCGGGCACCGGCTGATCGGGGGCGGCGCGGTCAATCGTCGCGGCGGTGGCCGGCGGCGGCGCTTCCTGCGCCAGCGCGGGCGTGGCGACCGACAGGCCGGCAACGCCGGACAGCAACGCGATCCTGAATGTCTTCATGATGAAAGCCCCCCTTTTGTTCGGGCGAGGCCGTGCCCGATTTTGGGGACGATGCGTTGACGGTTCGATTACCGTTTGGCGACGGGCGAGGTTAATTTGGCAGGGTGGGGCCGTGGGTCACGATCCCGTCACGCCGCCATCATTCTTTGGTGGATCGGCAATAGGGGGACGGGCCGGCGCCGCGACCATCCTGCGTCGCGGCGACCCGCTGGCATGGATCCCCGACCCAATGAAAACGGCCGCCGCACGAAGTGCAGCGGCCGGTATCTCGACTTCGCGGGGGAGGGTGGTCAGGCGACCTGGGCGGTTTCCTCCGGCTCGCGCAGCACATAGCCGCGGCCCCATACCGTCTCGATGTAATTCTCGCCTTCGCACGCCATGCTCAGCTTCTTGCGCAGCTTGCAGATGAAGACGTCGATGATCTTCAGTTCCGGCTCGTCCATGCCGCCGTAGAGATGGTTCAGGAACATCTCCTTGGTCAGTGTCGTGCCCTTGCGGAGCGACAGCAGCTCCAGCATCGCATATTCCTTGCCGGTCAGGTGCACCCGTGCGCCGTCGACCTCGACCGTCTTGGCATCGAGGTTGACCGACAGCTTGCCGGTACGGATCACCGACTGCGAATGGCCCTTGGACCGGCGGACGACCGCGTGGATCCGCGCAACCAGTTCGTCGCGATGGAATGGCTTGGTGACATAATCGTCGGCGCCGAAGCCGAAGCTGCGCACCTTCGAATCCATCTCGTTGATCCCCGACAGGATCAGTACCGGCGTCTGCACCCGCGCGACGCGCAGCTTCTTCAGCACGTCATAGCCGTGCATGTCGGGCAGGTTGAGATCGAGCAGGATGATGTCGTAATCGTACAATTTTCCCAGATCGAGGCCCTCTTCGCCAAGATCGGTGGAATAGACGTTAAAGCCCTCGGTCGAGAGCATCAGTTCGATGGCCTTCGCCGTTGTCGGCTCGTCCTCGATGAGCAGCACGCGCATTGGCAGTCCCCCGGTTCGCGAGCGCGGCGGCACCTCGGGGCCGGCTCACCAGAATCATTAACCAAACGCCTTCTGAACGCAAAAGGTTAATTGCGACTTAATCGAGCGGATCCGGCGAGTCGCGCGGGTCGGCGGGCGGGAGTTCCGATGCCGGGGCGTCACGCGGGGTGCCCTTGGCGGTGAACAGCGTCCGCTCACGGCTACGCGGGATGTCCTCGCCCAGCACTTCGCGCAGATACAGGCTGCGCGTCAATGTGAAGAACACCACCAGGATACCGCCCGAGAAGAACAGCCCGAACAAGCCGAATACCGCCCCGGTGCCGATGATCGCGAACAGGCTGAGCGCGGGCGGGATCGCGATAACCTGGCCGGTGACGAACGGCGTGACAAGATTGGTCTGCACCACGCGCACGATCGCGAACACCGCCAGTGCCCAGAGCAGCGTCTCGGTCCCGTGCGTCGCGGCGAGGCCCAGGGCGGGCAGCATCGCGGCGAGCGGCCCGACATAGGGGATGAACTCACTCAGCCCCGTCAACAGTCCCAGCAGCGCCGGGGACGGGACCCCGGCGATCCACAGGCCGATGCCCACCATCGTCCCCATCACCGTCATCTGGATCAATTGCGCGCGCAGCCACAGCAGCAGCGTCGAGGCGACGTCGCCCAGCGCATCCTCGACCGCAGCGCGCTTCGACGGGGGCACCATCAACAGGAAGCCCCGCTCGTAGATCTTCGGATCGACCGCGAAGAAAATCGCCCCGAACAGGACAAGAAAGGCGTTCAGGAGCAATTCGCCGACGCCGCGCACGATCTCGCCAATATCCTGGGCGACGCGGCTGCCGGCGAACGCGGCCCGCACCGCGTCCGCGACCTTCGCACCGACCGGGCTTTGCGCCATATAGTCCTGCAATTGCGTGAGGAGCCCCGGCAGCGCGACCACCAGGGTGTTCACCTGCGCGCGGAATTCCACCCCGAACAGCCAGAAAAGCAGGGCCAGGAACGCGATCAGCGAGATGATCGCGCTGGTCAGCGCGGTCTTGCCGCCCAGCCGCAGCCGCGTTTCGTAAAGTTCCGCGATGGCATGGATGACGATCGCGATCAGGATCGATCCGAACGCCATGATGATCAGGTGGCGCGCGAAATACACCGCCGTGAACAGCGCGCCGATCAGCACGATCCACAGCACGCGCCGGATGAACCGCACGTCCGCGTCGTCGGGGGTCAGTCGGTTCATGCCGGCGGGCGCGCGGATCGTTGCATGCCCGGCATAACGCGCGTTAAGCGAAAAGGGCGCGCGTCACCGCGGCATCGGTACGATCGCGCCCCGGTCGAGCGATCCTAGATGTGGATCGCGCGTCCATAGGCGCCGAGCACGCTCTCGTGCATCATCTCGCTGAGCGTCGGGTGCGCGAACACCGTCTCCATCAGCTCATGCTCGGTCGTTTCCAGCTGGCGCGCGACGACATAACCCTGGATCAGCTCGGTCACTTCTGCGCCCACCATATGCGCGCCGAGCAACTCGCCCGTCCCCGCGTCAAACACCGTCTTCACGAAGCCGTCGGCCTCGCCCAGCGCGATCGCCTTGCCGTTGCCGATGAAGGGGAATTTACCGACCTTCACCGTGCGCCCCTGTTCCTTGGCCTTCGCCTCGGTCAGACCCACGCTGGCGACCTGCGGGCGTGAATAGGTACAGCCCGGGATGTTCCACGTTTCGAACGGATGCGGGTCCTGGCCCGCGATCTTCTCGACGCAGACCACACCTTCGTGGCTTGCCTTGTGCGCGAGCCAGGGCGCGCCAGTGACGTCGCCGATCGCGTAAATGCCTTCCACGTTGGTGCGTCCGAACCCGTCGACCTTGATATGGCCGCGGTCGGTCTCGACGCCCAGCTTCTCCAGCCCGATCTCCTCGGTATTCGGCACGATGCCGATCGCGACGATGACGTGGCTATATTCCTCGGTGCCGGAGGTGCCGTCCTTGCGCTTGATCGTCGCCTTGACCCCGTTCGCGCCGCTCTCGATCTTCTCGACGCCCGCGCCGGTGACGATCGCGATGCCGTCCTTGGTCAGGCGCTTCTCCATGAACGCGCTGACTTCCTCGTCCTCGACCGGCAGGATGCGCGGCAGCATCTCCACGATGGTCACGTCTGCGCCCATGTCGTTGTAGAAGCTGGCGAATTCGACGCCGATCGCCCCTGATCCAATCACCAGCAGCTTGGTCGGCATCACCTCTGGCACCATCGCGTGGCGATAGGTCCAGATGCGCTGTCCGTCCGCCTTGGCGAAAGGCAGGTCGCGCGCGCGGGCGCCGGTGGCGACCAGGATGTGCTCGGCCTGCAGATCGACCGTCCGGTCGCCCTGCTTCACCGACAGCCGGCCCTTCCCGGCAAGGCTGCCGACGCCTTCGACCACCGTGATCTTGTGCTTCTTCATCAGGCCTTTGACGCCGGCATTCAGCTGCCCGGCGACCTTGCGGCTGCGATCGACGATCTTGCTCAGATCGAATCCGACATTGTCCGCCTGCAGGCCGTAGTCGGCGGCGTGCGTCATATAGTGATAGACTTCGGAGGTGCGCAGCAGCGCCTTGGTGGGGATGCAGCCCCAGTTGAGGCAGATGCCGCCCAGTCGCTCGCGTTCGACGATCGCGGTTTTCAACCCCAACTGGCTCGCGCGGATCGCCGCGACATAGCCACCGGGGCCGGAGCCGAGCACGATCAGGTCGTAGGTGTCAGCCACTGTATCAATCCTTATGTTCGATCGGCCGGTGTGCGCACGCGCATCACTTCGCGGCCGCTCAGGATCGCCACCGCCGCCATGGTCAGGCCGCCGACGATCCAGATGGTGTCATGTCCCTGCGGATAGCTCCATGCGGCTCCCTTGAAGACGAGCGCGGTGACGATCAGGCCGGTCACGCCCCACGCCATCTCGCGCCACATCGCCGGAAGCTGCATGTCGGCCATGTCAGGCCAGCATCGACAGCGGGTTTTCGACCAGCGTCTTGAACGCCTGCATCAGCTCCGCGCCATCGGCGCCGTCGATCGCGCGATGATCGAAGCTGCCGGTGGCGGACATGACGCTGGCGACGCCGAGCTGGCCGTCCTCCATCACCGAGGGGCGCTTCTCGCCCGCACCGATCGCCAGGATCATGCCCTGCGGCGGATTGATCACCGCCTCGAACTGCTTGATCCCGAACATCCCCATGTTGCTGATCGAGGCGGTGCCGCCGGTGAACTCCTCCGGTTTCAGCTTCTTGTCGCGCGCCCGCGCGGCCAGGTCCTTCATCCGGGTCGAGATGCTCGACAGCGACGCACTGTCCGCCTCGGTGATGACCGGGGTTATCAACCCCTCGGGAGTGGATACCGCGACCGAGATATCCGCCCGGTGGAAGCTGATCAGCTGGTCCGGGGTGTACATCACATTGCACGTCGGCACCTGGATCAGCGACACCGCTAGCGCCTTGATCAGCAGGTCATTGACCGACAGCTTGACGCCGCGCGCCTCCAGCCCGGCGTTGAGCTCGCTCCGCAGCTTCAGCAGCTTGTCCAGCTTCACGTCGACCGTCAGGTAGATATGCGGCACCTGCTGCTTCGATTCGGTCAGGCGGCGCGCGATCGTCTTGCGCATGTTGCTGAGCTTGGTCGCGTCATGCGGGATATCGGGCACCTCGGCCGGCTTCGGCGCCGGAGCGGATGCGCTGCCGGTCGGTGCCGCGGCGGCGGCGGATGCGGCAGGGGCTGGAGCGGCGGCCCCCGGCTGTGCCTTGTCGATATCGGCCTTGACGATGCGACCATGCGGGCCGGAGCCGGTGATCGCCGACAGGTCGACGCCCTTGTCGGCGGCGATGCGGCGCGCCAGCGGGCTCGCCTTTACGCGCTCGCCGTCCTGGCGCGCGGCGGCGGGGGGCGGAGTCGGCGCGGGCTTCTCTTCCTTCGTCACCTGTCCGTCGGCGGGTTTGCCGTGATCCTCGACATCCTCCGGCGCGGCCTTCGCCTCGGTGCCGGTCTTGTTCGGGTCGGCGGGCGACGGCTTGGCCTCGGAATCTCTGGCGGCGGGCTGCGGGGTCGATTCCTCGCCTTCGCCGTCGAGCAGCGCGATGACCGCGCCGACCTTCACGCCATCGGTGCCCTCGGCCACGACGATCTTCGCGATCCGGCCTTCGTCGACCGCCTCGAATTCCATCGTCGCCTTGTCGGTTTCGATCTCGGCCATGATGTCGCCGGACTTGACCTCATCGCCTTCCTTGACGAGCCACTTGGCGAGCGTGCCTTCCTCCATCGTCGGTGACAGGGCAGGCATCTTGATTTCGATGGGCATCGTGATCCTCGAAAGGCTCCTGGGGGGAGTCGCGTCTCTCGCGGACGCGCGCCGTAGGGTCAAGCCCGCGCGCCCGGCGCGCACGCTTGGCGGGCGTCCCATCGGCGGATAGAGAGGAGCGATGCGCATCTATCTGACCGTGATCGACGATACTCCCGAGGCCCTGAGCGCGCTGCGCTTCGCCGCGCGTCGCGCGGTGAAGACCGGCGGCGGGGTGGAGATCGTGGCGCTGCTGCCGCCACAGGAATTCATCGCGTTCGGGGGTGTGCAGGCGACGATCGAGGACGAACAGCGGCGGCGGGCGGAAGGGCTGGTCGCGCGTGCGGCGGGCACAATTCTGGAGGAATCCGGGGTCCGCCCGTCGCTGACGATTCGCACTGGCGAGGGGGCGAAGGTGATTCGCGAGATCATCGCCGACAATCCCAGCATCGCCGCGCTGGTATTGGGCGCGGCGGCAAGCGGCGCGCCCGGCGAACTGGTCAGCTATTTCGCGGCGGAAGCTGGCACGCTCCCGGTGCCGTTGATGATCGTGCCGGGCGGCATGGACGCGGAGGCGATCGACCGGGTGAGTTGACGTCGCGATGTGCGCGGTTTCGACAGCGGACGTATCCGCGGGCAGCCGACTACAAGCCCCGACGCACGCAAGCGGTTGAGCGCGCCGGCTTCCTTCGTCACAGTGCGGCCATGATCGCACGCTTTCGGCTCGCCGCCGCTCCGCTCGTCCTCGCCTCCCTTGCCGCCCAGCCGGCCGCTGCGCGTGAGGCGCCGTCGCCCGAGCGGCTGCGCGCCACCGTCGCGACGCTGGTGTCGTTCGGTACGCGCCATTCGCTGTCTTCCGCGACCGATCCCAGGCGCGGCATCGGCGCGTCGCGAAATTGGGTCGCGGGGGAGTTCGCCCGGCTGGCGAAGGCGTGCGGCGGGTGCCTCGCCACCGAGCGGCTGTCGCGGCGCTTCGTCAACGCACGCGCGCCCGACGGCGTGGTGATCGAGGACGTACTGGGGGTACAGAAGGGGAGCGACCCCGATCGCTACATCATCGTGGGTGCGCACATCGACAGCCGCGTGACCGACGTGATGAACGCCACCGCCGATGCCCCCGGCGCCAATGACGATGCCAGCGGGGTCGCGCTGGTGCTGGAGGCGGCGCGAATCCTGTCGCGCGAGAAGTTTGCCGCCAATATCGTCTATGTTGCCTTTTCCGGCGAGGAGCAGGGGTTGCTCGGCGCGACGCTGCTGGCCGAAACCGCCAAGGCGCGTGGCTGGCAGGTCGATGCGATGCTCAACAACGATATCGTCGGCAACTCGATCGGGCAGGGCGGGGTGAAGGTGGACGGCTATGTGCGCCTTTTCTCGGAGGGGATCCGCACCAGCGAATCGCTTGCGCAGGCGATCGAGCGCCGCGCGATCGGGGGTGAGGATGACGGGCCGAGCCGCGCGCTGGCGAAAGCGATCCGCGGCGAGGCGACGACGATCCCCGGCGGCTTCGGCGTGTTCGTCGATCGCCGGCCGGACCGATTCGGACGTGGCGGCGATCATGAGCCGTTCCTGCTGCAGGGCTTTCCGGCGGTGCGCTTCACGGTCGCCGCGGAAAACTGGGACCGTCAGCATCAGGATCTGCGTACCGAGAATGGCCGGGTCTATGGCGACACGATCGACGGTATGGACTTCGCGTATCTCGCCAAGGTGACCGCGATCAATATCGCCACGATCGCGCGTCTCGCGGCCGCCCCCGCCGCGCCCGCGAGCGTGTCGATCGCTGGTGCGCTAAGCTACGATACCAGGGTGTCGTGGGCGCCGGTGCGCGGCGCGGCGCGCTATCGCGTCTATTGGCGGCGCAATGACACACATGACTGGCAACAGTCACGCGAGGCGACCGGCACCATGCTCGACGTCGCGAACGTGCCGGTGGACGACCATTTCTTCGGGGTGGCCGCGGTCGCCGCCGATGGCAGCGAGAGCCTCGTCACCTTCGCCGGACGGGAAAAGAAATAGCGGCCCGCGATCCGGTCAGCAGCGGCATCCCCCCTTGGTGTAGCGGCGCCCCTTGTAGGCGACGCCGCGATCATAGACGTCCTCCTCGATCACCTGCGCGGCCCCCGCACCGCCCGACTGGACCGTGACGGTCGTCACGGTCGTACCGGGATAATACCAGCCCCCCGCGACATAGCCCGCGCTCGCCTGGGTGCTGGAGGTGGTGACGATGGTGCCGTCGCCGGTCACGATCGTGCCCGGCGCGCCATAACCGGCCAGCGGCGGTGGCGGCGCGACGGGGCGCGGCGGGGCGACGGGGGCGGGGGCGGGGGCGGGGCCATAATAGGTCGTGCCCGAATAGGTCGTTCCGGCATAATCGCCGCCGTAGCTGCCCGACTGATAGGCGACGACCGGCGCGGGCGGCGGATAGTCCGCGCCGGGTCCGGGGCCGGGTCCGGGTGCGGGCGGCGCATAGGGGGCACCATAGCCACCACCGTAACCGCCGCGATCGGCGCCGGGCGGCGGGGCGACCGGCACGCGGCCGGCGCGGTCCGACCGGTCGATCGCCATCCCCGCGAGCGCGCCGGCGCCGGCGCCGAGCAAGGTGCCGCCCAGCCGGTTGCCACGCCCCGCGATGACATTGCCCGCCACCCCGCCGACGACCCCGCCGATCACCGCACCGCCGACACCGTTATCGGCGTCGCGCGTCGGATAGGGCAGACGCGGATAGCCATCGCCACCGCGACCGTCATTGCCACCGGCATATCCGTCGTAACGATCCCAGGCGACGCCGGGGACGCTGTCGTACACCATGCCACGCTGGTCGATCAGCACCGCATCATCGTAATAGCGCGACCAGGTATAGCCATAGGGCGGCTGCGGCAGCCCGTAGGTTGACCAGTTGCCGACGTACCAGCCCGGCGCGACCCAGTAACTCGGTAGTACCCAGCCGCGCACCGGCCGGCGATACGCCCGCCATCCGCCCGGCGCGCGCGTTCCGCCCCACCAGCGGCCGTCGATCTGCCCGCCCCAGCGGCCGCCCTGCCATCCGCCGGCACCGCCGCGCCACTGGCCCTGCGGCCCGCCCTGCCAATGCGGCGCGGGTCCGCTATGCGGCGCGACCGGCGCGCTGGCATATTGGGCATTCGCCGGCATGGCGGAACACGCCATCGCGGTGGTTGCGGCGAGAAGCAGCATGCGCATCGGGTGGGGCTCCCTGGATACCCTGTGATCACATCGGTAGACGGTCGGCGCGGCAACGCGCCCCCGCGTTAACGAGTTGCTTACCATCGTCAGGGATGCCCAACCAGTCGAGCGCTTTGTCCCGAATCGGGAAGCGCCAGACCGTCCCGGCATGGGGCGCTGTACGGTTAAGGCGCGATGCGCGGCGCCAGCAGCGACATCAGCGCCTCGCACCCGCGCGCGTCGTCCTCATCGAAGCGTGCCGGCAGGGGGCTGTCGAGATCGAGCACGCCCAGCAGGCGATCGTCGTGGACGATCGGCACCACCAGCTCAGAGCGGCTGGCCGCGTCGCACGCAATATGGCCCGGAAAGGCGTGCACATCGTCCACCATTTGCGTCGTGCGGGCCATCGCGGCGGTGCCGCACACGCCCTTTCCCAGCGCGATGCGGATGCACGCCGCCTTGCCCTGGAACGGCCCCAGCACCAACTCGTCACCGATCAGACGGTAGAAGCCCGACCAGTTGAGATCGGGCAGGTATTGCGCGATCACCGCGGCGGCATTGGCCATGTTGGCGACCGGATCCGGCTCGCCCGCGGTCAGCGCATCGAGCGCGGCATGCAGGTCGCGGTACAGTTCGGCCTTGCTGCCGGTGGCGATATCGAAAGCGTACATTCACACCGAGGTAGAATGCCGCGCGCCGAAGTCCAGAGGGGACAGGACAGCCCGATATTCAATCGAGCCGCACCTTGCCGCGCCCGGCCTTCACTTGCGCGCGCCCCTTCTTCTCATCGACCCGCCGCGCCTTGGCGGCACGGGAGGGTTTGGTCTTCACGCGCCGCGCCTCGCGCTTCTCCGCCTCCGCCAGCATCTCGGCGAGGCGCGCGCGGGCGTCCTGCCGGTTGGCTTCCTGCGTGCGGTATCGGCGCGCGGTCAGCACCAGTGTGCCCCCGGCGGTCAGCCGACTGCCCGCGATCACCTTCAGCCGGCGATAACTTTCCGGCGACAGGCCGATCCGGAAGACATCGACGCGCAGCTGACACGCGGTGGCGACCTTGTTGACGTTCTGGCCGCCCGGCCCGGTCGCGGCGAGGAAACGTTCCTCGATCGCGTCCTCGGGCACCTCAATCATGCGGGGCGATATCCTCGGCGGTGAAGCCGGCCTGATCGAACCGCGCGGGCCAGGGTGCCTCCGCCACGATATCGGCCTTGCCCGGTCGCGGCACGGTCAGCGCGATCGCGTGCAGCATCATCCCGCCGGCGTGCGGAGTGCCGTAGATCGCATCGCCGGTCACCGCCATGCCGAGCCCTTCGAGCGCATGGACCCGGATCTGGTGCGTGCGGCCGGTCGCCGGGCGGAACTCGACCAGTGCCCGGCCGTCACGCGCCGCGATCAGGCGCCAGTCGGTACGGGCCGCCTTGCCGCGCGGGTCTTTCGTCATTCGCCAGCCGCGCTCGACGCTCGATACCTTGCCCAGCGGCAGGTCGATCGTGCCCTGCTCGTCGGGCGGCACACCGTCGAGCACCGCGACATAGCGTTTGGCGACCAGCCCGCCCTCGAACGCCTGCTGGAAGCGCGCATGTGCCTTGGGGTTGCGCGACAGCAACAGGCAGCCGCTGGTATCACGGTCGAGCCGATGGACCGCGACCGGCCAGCGGCGGAAGCCGAAGGTCAGCGAGGCGAGGTGATTCTCCAGGCTGATCGCGCCGTCACGCGGCGGATCGACCGGCAGGCCCATGGGCTTGTCGATGACTAACGCCTCACCGTCGAGGAAGAGCACCCGGTCGCCCAGCATACACAGCCCCTTGCCATTGTGCGCCGCCGCTGGCCAGAGGGTGTCATGCATCGTTTTCTCATCACCGTGCTGACGCTGCTGGCCGCGCTGCCGGCGCAGGCGCAATTGTGCGACGGCAGCAGCACGCGGATCGCCGCGGACGGGCGGGCATGGGGACACCTGCCCTATGGCGACGCCGCGCCCGGCGACCTGGCCGCCGTGCCCGACGAATGGACCGTCGGCCCGTGCCAGCTACGGCGCGAGGTGATCGTCGACCTGCAGCGGTTGCTGACCGCCGCCGCGAACGATCCGGCGGTCGGCGGCCGTATCCTGGCGCTGTCGTGCCATCGCTCGATCGCGTATCAACAGGCGGTGTTCTGCCGCGGCGCGAAGGAAGCGGCGGGCGATCGCGCGATCTCGGTCGCGCCGCCGGGGCATAGCGAGCATGCCACAGGCTTTGCGCTCGACTTCGCCTTTCGCCCGCGCAGCAACGGCTGCCCGGATGCAGAAGCGTGTATCGCCGCGACGCCGGCGTTCCGCTGGCTGGTCGCCAACGCGCCGCGTTTCGGCTTCGAGATGTCGTTTCCGGCCGGTAACCGGCAGGGGGTGAAATGGGAGCCGTGGCACTGGCGCTGGGTCGGGACATCGGCGCAGGCGCCGGGCGCGGCGCGGGCGCGCGCCTTGTTCGTTCGGGCACGACGCGATTTCCCGGCGGCGCCGGCGGTCGATCCGGTCGTCCGCGTCATGGTGATCCCGCAGGCGCCCGCCCCGCCGGTGTATCTGTCACCGATCGCGGCGCCCGAGTGTCGCCGGGGTAAATGCCGCCTGCCGAGGGCGAAGCGGCGATAAGCCAGTGTCCGTCGCCCCGGAGCGACCGGCTCCCGGCATTGGCCGGGATCCGGTGCAACGAGGCAGCTCGCGGCGTTACCCGAACAGCTTTGCCGCGGTTTCGGCGATGCGCTTGCCCTGGTAGCGGGCGCCGTCGAGATCGACCTGGCTCGGCTGGCGGCTGCCGTCGCCATCGGCCAGCGTGCTGGCGCCATAAGGCGTCCCGCCATGGACTTCCTTGACGCCCATCTGCCCCTGATAGCCATAATCGAGGCCGACGATCGTCATGCCATGATGCAACAGGTTGGTGATGATCGAAAACAGCGTCGTTTCCTGTCCGCCGTGCTGGCTGGCGGTGGAGGTGAACGCGCCGCCCACCTTGCCGACCAGCCCGCCGCGCATCCACACGCCGCCCGTGGTGTCCCAGAATGCTGCCATCTGGCTGGGCATGCGGCCATAGCGGGTCGGGGCGCCGACGATGATCGCATCATAGCCGGTCAGCGCCTCGGGGCCCTCGATCTCCGGGTGGGCGGTATCGGTCTTGAAGCCGGCGGCCTCCACCACCGCGGGTGGCGCGGTTTCGGCGACGCGACGGATCGCCACCTCGGCGCCCCCGGCGCGCGCGCCTTCCGCGATGGCGTCGGCCATCTTCTCGATATGGCCATAGGACGAATAATAGAGGACGAGCACCTTGGGCATGACAGCTCCTTTTACGTCATCGGAAGGGATAGGGGGCTGGCAACGCCAGCCCCGTCGACAGGATTATTGGGCGTCGACCAGCACCAGCTCGGCATCGGCGAGCGCGGTGATCGACACCGTCCGTCCGCCGTGGATCGCCGCCCCGTCACGCGCCGCGAAACGCTCGCCGTCGATCGTCACCTCTCCGGTCGCGGCGACGCAATAGGCGTGGCGGCCGGCATCGATCGCCAGTTCCAGCGTCTCGCCGGCGGCGAGCGTCGCCCCCAGCACCCGCGCCTCGGCGCGGATCGGCAGCGCGGGCTGATCGCCGGTCAGATCCTCGGCATAGCCGCTCGCCAGCGTGACGAAGCGGCCCGAACGGTCGCCGCGGGGGAACGGCTTGGCACCCCAGCTCGGGGCGCCGCCACGGCGCGTGGGCTCGATCCAGATCTGGAACAAGGTGGTCGGCTCGGTTTCCAGATTGTATTCGGAGTGGCGCACGCCGCTTCCCGCGCTCATCACCTGGACGTCGCCCGCGCCCGTCCGGCCGAGGTTGCCGAGCGAATCCTGATGGGTGATCGCCCCGCTGCGAACATAGGTGATGATCTCCATGTCGCGATGCGGGTGTGGCGGGAATCCGCTGTTGGGGGCGATCGTGTCGTCGTTCCAGACGCGGATCGCACCCCAGCCCATCCGCTCGGGATCATGATAGCTCGCGAAGGAAAAGTGATGTCGTGCGTCGAGCCAGCCGTGATCGGCATGGCCCAGCGTCTCGAAAGCGCGGCGTTCGATCGTCGCCGGGGAAGATAGGATGTCGTTCATGTCCAGATATCCTTTGTGTGGACAAGAGATAGGACAGGCACGCCCTTGCCAAAATGGAAACGATTGAAACGTATCGTTTCGAGAGTTACCAAGAGACGATGAGGCTTCCCGATCTCGAGGCATGGGCGATCTTCGCCGCCGTGGTGGAACATCGCAGTTTCAGCGCTGCGGCCGAAGCCGTCGGGCTCAGCAAGGCGACCGTGTCGAAGGCGGTCTCGCGGCTGGAAGCGCAACTGGGCGTGTCGTTGTTCCACCGCACGTCGCGGCGCTTGGCGCTGACCGAGGCGGGACGGCCATTGGCGGACCATGCCGCCCGGATCGTTCAGGAGGCGCAGGCGGCAGAGGAAACCGCGCGCTGTGGCGCCCATTTGCCCGCCGGGCGCGTCCGGATGGCGGCGCCGATGAGCTTCGGCCTTCAGAACGTCGCGCCGCTGATCGCGGACTTCCTGCTCGAATATCCGATGATCGAGATCGACCTGCACCTGTCGGACGCGCGCGTCGATATCGTCGCGGAGGGTTTCGACGTCGCGTTGCGGATCGCCAACCTGCCCGACAGCAGCCTGCGCGCGCGCCGCTTGTGCAGCATCGCCGCGCATCTGGTGGCGGCGCCCGCCTATCTGGAACGACACGGCGTGCCAACGCATCCGGCGCAATTGGGCGAACATCGCCTGCTTGGCTATACGAACGTAGCCGGGCCGTGGCGTTTTCAGGGCAAGGACGGCAGCGAAACGTCGGTGAAGGCGTCCGGGCCGCTATCGGCGAACAGCGGCACCGCGCTGCTGCCCGCGCTGGTGGCGGGGCTGGGGATCGCGCGGCTGCCGGCGTTCATCGTCGGCGAGGCGCTGGCGGCGGGGGAGGTGGTCGAACTCCTGCCCGATTGGGCGCCCCCGCCGGTGATGCTGCATCTGCTGACCCCGCCCAGCGCGCTGCGGCCCGCGCGGGTGGAGGCGCTGATCGCCTTTCTGGCGGCGCGGCTGAAAGACTGAGTGATATCGCGCTGGCATTGGCCCCGGCGCTGCGTCATCCTCTCGTCGACATAGAGGGGTGAACGAATGACGATCTGGAACGGGATGCGCGCGGCCGTGGCGGCGGTGGCGGGCGGCGCGGCGCTGGCGGCGACCACTCCGGCCGTTGCGGAGACGGTGGTGGTCACCGCGGCGCGGATGCTGGATGTGCAGAGCGGGCGGATCGTCGAGCGGCCCGTCGTCACCGTGATCGACGGCAAGGTGAGTTCGGTGGCCAGCGGCGCGGCGCCCGCGGGCGAGGCGAAGCGGATCGATCTCGGCGATGTCACGCTGATCCCCGGCCTGATCGACATGCACGTTCACCTCACCAGTCTGGCGGAAGTGGGCGGCTATCAGACGCTGAAATATACCGACAGTTTCTGGGGCGCGGTCGGCGTCGCCAATGCCGCCAAGACGCTACGGGCCGGGTTCACCACCGTGCGCAACGTCGGGGCGAGCGATTTCCAGGATGTCGGGTTGAAGGAGGCGATCGACGGTGGCTGGGTGATCGGCCCGCGGATCGTCCCGGCCGGCTATGCGATCGGCGCGACGGGCGGCCATTGCGACGACAATGCGCTGCCCCCCTCCTATGACCGGAAGCTGCCGTCGGTGGTCAATTCGCCGGAGGAAGCACGCGCCAAGGTCCGCTGGCTGCACAAATATGGCGCCGAGGTGATCAAGATCTGCGCCACCGGCGGGGTGTTTTCGCTGGGTGATTCGGTGGGTGGCCAGCAATTGAGCGTCGAGGAAATGCGCGCGATCGCTGACGAGGCGCATATGCTGCATATGAAGGTTGCGGCCCATGCGCATGGCGACGAGGGCATCAAGGCCGCGATCGTCGCCGGGATCGACACGATCGAGCATGTCAGCCTCGCCTCCGACGAGGCGATCCGGCTCGCGATCCAGCACAAGACCTGGTTCGACATGGATATCTATAATGACGATTATATCCTGGCGACGGGCACCAAGAACGGCACCGAGCAGGAAAGTCTCGACAAGGAGCGGATGATCGGCCTGAAACAGCGTCAGACCTTTCAGCGCGCAGTGAAAGCCGGGGTGATGATGTCGTTCGGAACCGATGCCGGGGTCTATCCGCACGGCGACAATGCGAAGCAATTCGCCAAGATGGTCGAATGGGGAATGACGCCGCTGCAGGCGATCCGCGCCGCGACGTCGAGCGCGGCGCAGGCGCTCGGGCGCGACGACGTGGGCGTGATCGCGCCGGGCCGATGGGGCGACATGGTCGCGGTACGCGGCGATCCGCTCGCCGATGTGAGCGTGCTCGAACATCCCGTCGCGGTGGTGAAGGGCGGCGTGCGCGTCGATTGAATGAACCCGGCGCCTCTTCGCGAATTGATGCGCGCGAGGAGAGCTGCCCATGGCCGACGACCACGACACGGTTGCGAAGGAATTCAACGAGGCCGTCAACATGGCGCCCGCCGAGCTCGAGAAATGGCTCGACAGCGATGACAGCAAGCGCGTCGGCTACAAGGGCGGGGACGGCGAGGGCTCGGGCGAGAGCGTAGGTCACAAATCGGGGCGCCGGATCGTCGAGATCAAGCGCACGAAGAAGGCCGACCTGAGCGACGACGATTATGCGCATATGAAGAAGGTGGTGTCCTACGTGCACCGCCATCTGGCGCAGAAGGGACCGGCGAAGGACAAGGAGACGTCCGACTGGCGCTACTCGTTGATGAACTGGGGCCACGACCCGCTCAAGGACTAAGCGCTGCGCCGCCCGGATTGACCTGCCGCCGATGCTTGCGTATAGGCGCGCCGGTTCGTGCGACGAGGTGACTCGCGTGCGGACAGCTTGAACATTGCTGGATGCATTGAGGGCCTGGCGGCTGGCAACGGCGGCCGATGGTCCTTTTCGTATTCCAAGTAGCTGTGATGGCTCCAGCAAAGTAACCTAGATAGAGGTGAAGGCTTCAATGCCAACGATCAACCAGCTGGTCCGCAAGGGCCGCGAGCCGCAGAAGGCCAAGAGCAAGGTCCCTGCGATGGAGCAGAACCCGCAGAAGCGCGGTGTCTGCACCCGTGTCTATACGACGACCCCGAAGAAGCCGAACTCGGCGCTGCGCAAGGTGGCCAAGGTCCGCCTGACCAACCAGCGTGAGGTCATCAGCTACATCCCGGGCGAGGGCCATAACCTGCAGGAGCACTCGGTGGTGCTGATCCGCGGCGGCCGTGTGCGCGACCTTCCGGGTGTGCGCTACCACGTGCTGCGTGGCGTGCTCGACACCCAGGGCGTCAAGGACCGCAAGCAGAGCCGTTCGAAGTACGGCGCGAAGCGTCCGAAGTAAGCCACGCACGTCGCTCCAGCGAAGGCTGGAGCCTCTTGGTTTATGATCCGCTCTTCGCCGGAAGATCCCAGTTTCCGCTGGGATGACGTGAGTGGCGGTTGATCTAGAAGGAAATTCACATGGCGCGTCGTCGTCGTCCCGAAAAGCGGGAAATCCTGCCTGATCCCGTATACGGGGATGAGGTTCTGTCGAAGTTCATGAATTCGGTGATGCTGGACGGCAAGAAGTCCGTCGCCGAGGGCATCGTCTATTCGGCGCTCAATACTGTCGAAACCCGCGCGAAGCGCGAGCCGCTGGGCGTGTTCCACGATGCGCTGAACAACATCAAGCCGGGCATCGAGGTCCGCAGCCGCCGCGTCGGTGGTGCGACCTATCAGGTGCCGGTCGAGGTCCGTCCGGAGCGCGCGCAGGCCCTCGCGATCCGCTGGCTGATCACCGCGGCGCGCGGCCGCAGCGAGAATACGATGTCGGCGCGGCTGTCGGGCGAACTGCTCGATGCGTCGAACAACCGCGGCAACGCGGTGAAGAAGCGTGAGGACACGCACCGCATGGCGGAAGCGAACCGCGCCTTCTCGCACTATCGCTGGTAACACCGGCGGTGCGGACGCTGCCTGTCTTGGAAGCGTCTCAGATCTGACCTATATCGTGGGGAGCCGGCCAAGTGCTGAGCTCCCCGCATCGCTAAGGAAGCCCCCATGGCCCGCAGCCATCCGCTCGAACTCTACCGCAATATCGGCATCATGGCGCATATCGACGCCGGCAAGACGACGACCACCGAGCGTATCCTTTATTACACCGGCAAGTCGTACAAGATCGGCGAAGTGCACGAAGGCACTGCGACGATGGACTGGATGGAGCAGGAGCAGGAGCGCGGGATCACGATCACGTCCGCCGCAACGACGTGTAAGTGGAAGGCCGAAGAGGGCAAGGGCCCCGAGCATCTGATCAACATCATCGACACGCCCGGCCACGTCGACTTCACGATCGAGGTCGAGCGGTCGCTGCGCGTGCTCGACGGCGCGGTGGCGTGCTTTGACGGCGTGGCGGGCGTGGAGCCGCAGTCCGAGACGGTGTGGCGTCAGGCCGACAAGTACGGCGTGCCGCGGATGTGCTTCATCAACAAGCTCGACCGCACCGGCGCCGATTTCTATTTCTGCGTCAACTCGATCATCGAGCGTCTCGGCGCGAAGCCGGCGGTGCTGTATCTGCCGATCGGTATCGAGGGCGGCTTCAAGGGCCTGGTCGACCTGGTCGAGAACCGCGCGATCATCTGGCTCGAGGAGTCGCTGGGCGCGAAGTTCGAATATCAGCCGATCCCCGATGACATGGTCGAGAAGGCGGCGAAGTATCGCAACGACCTGATCGAACTCGCCGTCGAGCAGGACGACGAGGCGATGGAGGCGTATCTGGAGGGCAACGAGCCCGACACCGCCACGCTGAAGAAGCTGATCCGCAAGGGTACGCTGAACATGGCGTTCGTGCCCGTGGTCTGCGGCTCGGCGTTCAAGAACAAGGGCGTACAGCCGCTGCTCGACGCGGTGGTCGACTTCCTGCCGAGCCCGCTCGACGTGCCGGCGATCAAGGGCGTCAAGCTCGACGGCGAGACGCCGGACGAGCGTCCTTCGTCGGACGAGGCACCGTTCTCGGCGCTGGCGTTCAAGATCATGAACGATCCGTTCGTCGGCTCGCTGACCTTCGCGCGCATCTATTCGGGTGTCCTGACCAAGGGCGGCTACCTGAACTCGGTGAAGGACAAGAAGGAAAAGATCGGCCGTATGCTCCTCATGCACGCGAATTCGCGTGAGGACATCGAAGAGGCGCGTGCGGGCGACATCGTCGCGATTGCGGGCCTCAAGGAAACCACGACCGGCGATACGCTCTGCGATCCCGCGCATCCGATCATCCTGGAGCGCATGGAATTCCCGGAGCCGGTGATCGAGCTGTCGGTGGAGCCGAAGACCAAGGCCGACCAGGAGAAGATGGGCATCGCGCTCAATCGCCTCGCCGCCGAGGATCCCTCGTTCCGCGTGTCGACCGATCACGAATCGGGCCAGACGATCATCAAGGGGATGGGCGAGCTCCACCTCGAGATCCTCGTCGACCGCATGAAGCGCGAATTCAAGGTCGAGGCGAATGTCGGCGCGCCGCAGGTGGCGTATCGCGAATATCTGAAGAAGCCGGTCGATATCGACTATACCCACAAGAAGCAGTCGGGCGGCACCGGCCAGTTCGGCCGCGTGAAGGTGAAGCTGACGCCGGGCGAGCGCGGCGCGGGCATCATCTTCAAGGACGAGATCAAGGGCGGCAATATTCCGCGTGAATATATTCCGGCGATCGAGAAGGGCTTCCGCGAGACCGCTGCGACGGGTTCGCTGGTCGGCTTCCCGATCATCGACTTCGAGATCACGCTGTATGATGGCGCGTATCACGACGTCGACTCGTCGGCGCTGGCGTTCGAAATCACCGCGCGTGGCGCGATGCGCGAAGGCGCGCAGAAGGCTGGCATCACGCTGCTGGAGCCGGTGATGAAGGTCGAGGTCGTGACGCCGGAAGATTATCTCGGCGACGTGATCGGCGACATGAACAGCCGCCGTGGCCAGATCCAGGGCACCGACACGCGCGGCAACGCGCAGGCGGTGACCGCGATGGTGCCGCTTGCCAATATGTTCGGCTACGTCAATTCGCTGCGCAGCTTCACCCAGGGGCGCGCCAGCTATTCGATGCAGTTCTCGCACTATGACGAAGTGCCGCAGAACGTTGCCGACGAAGTGAAGGCGAAGCTCGCCTGAGGCGCATGGGGGCGGGCATCCGCCTCCGGCGCGGCGCACCGCGGGCATCACCCCGGATCGGCTCCGGGCTGATGCGCGGGGGGTAGCGCGACGACAAATCACTCGCTATGGGGCCGCGTTCCGGCGCGGCTCCGTTCGCGAAGACGAATCCAAGAAGGTAGGGAAACAATGGCTAAGGCTAAGTTTGAGCGGACCAAGCCGCACCTGAACATCGGCACTATCGGTCACGTCGACCATGGCAAGACCTCGCTGACCGCCGCGATCACCAAGGTGCTCGCCGAGACGTCGGGCGGCGTCGCGGTCGATTTCGCGAACATCGACAAGGCGCCGGAAGAGCGCGAGCGCGGCATCACCATCTCGACCGCGCACGTCGAGTATGAGACGGTCAACCGTCACTATGCGCACGTCGACTGCCCGGGCCACGCCGACTATGTGAAGAACATGATCACCGGCGCCGCGCAGATGGACGGCGCGATCCTGGTCGTGTCGGCGACCGACGGCCCGATGCCGCAGACCCGTGAGCACATCCTGCTCGCCCGTCAGGTTGGCGTGCCGGCGATGGTCGTGTTCATGAACAAGGTCGATCTGGTCGACGACGAGGAAATCCTCGAGCTGGTCGAGCTGGAAGTGCGCGAGCTGCTGAGCTCGTATGAATTCCCGGGCGACGATATTCCGATCATCAAGGGTTCGGCGACCTGCGCGCTGTCGGGCTCGAACCAGAAGCTCGGCCAGGACGCGGTCCTCGAGCTGATGAAGGCGGTCGACGACTATATCCCGCAGCCGGAGCGTCCGCTCGACAAGCCGTTCATGATGCCGATCGAAGACGTGTTCTCGATCTCGGGCCGCGGTACCGTGGTGACCGGCCGCGTCGAGACCGGCATCATCAAGGTTGGTGAGGAAGTCGAGATCGTCGGCATCCACCCGGAAGTCCGCAAGACCACCGTCACCGGCGTCGAGATGTTCCGCAAGCTGCTCGACCAGGGCCAGGCCGGCGACAACGTCGGCGCGCTGATCCGTGGCGTCGCCCGTGACGAGGTCGAGCGTGGCCAGGTGCTCTGCAAGCCGGGCTCGATCAAGCCGCACACCGACTTCTCGTCGGAAGTGTACGTGCTGTCGAAGGACGAAGGTGGCCGTCACACGCCGTTCTTCGCCAACTATCGCCCGCAGTTCTACTTCCGCACGACCGACGTGACCGGCACCGTCGAGCTGCCTGAGGGCACCGAGATGGTCATGCCGGGCGACAATGTCGCGCTGGGCATCAAGCTGATCGCCCCGATCGCGATGGACGTTGGCCAGCGCTTCACCATCCGTGAGGGTGGCCGGACCGTCGGCGCGGGCGTCGTCAGCGGCATCACCAAGTAATCGCTCCCCCGTCAGGGGGGCGATCAAGAAAAAGGCCCGGTTTCCCCTTGGGGAAGCCGGGCTTTTTCGTTGCCGAAGCGTGGTCGCGGTGCCAGGCGGCCGCGCGCTGCGCGAGCGGCCGGATCACGGCAGGCGGGATCAGGGCAGCGCGTCGCGCTCCACCGGAAAACCGCCCTCGATGGTCTGCCGGGCGCGTGCGGCGGCCTTCTCCGACAGCGGGATCAATCCGGCCTTGACCAGCGGGCCGGCGGGCGCCGCCATGTCCAGGTAGAGATTCAGGAACTCCTTGATCGAAGGCTTTTTCTCCATGTGCGCCTTCTTGACGTACAGATAGAGCTGCCGGACGCCCGGATAGGTGCCGTTGGCAATCGTCGTCGCATCGGGAGCCGTTCCGCCGATCGGCACCGCGCGAAGCTGCGCCATGTTGCGTTCCAGATAGGAATAACCGAACACGCCCAGCGCCTGTGAATCCTTCTCCAGCGCGGCGACGATCGCATTGTCGTCCTCTCCCTCGCTGACGAACGCGCCGTCGCTGCGCAGCCTGCTGCATACCGAGTCGAACTTGGCGGGATCGCCGCTGGTACGCAGTGCCTGGGCGTCGGGCATCGCCACCAGACAGCCCGGCTCGATCAGCAGGGTGACGAACGAGGCGCGCGTCCCGCTCGACTCGGGCGGCCCCAGCACCTTGATCGGCAGCGCGGGCAGTGCCGGATTGACGTCGCGCCACGTCTTGGCGCTATTCGGCTTGCCCATCGGGTTGGCGGCGAGCGCCAGGTACAGGTCCTTCGTGGTCACCGCCAGCTTCGGCCCGGCCGTTGCCTCGGCAAGCGCGATGCCGTCGAGCCCGATCGGAATCTCCAGCACATCGCCCACCTTGTTGGCGGTGCAGGCGGCAAGGTCGTCACGCGTGATCCGGCGCGATGCGTCAAGCAGGTCGGGCGCGCCCGGACCGGCGCAGAAGCTCTTCATGCCAGCGACGGTGCCCGCGGACTGAACCAGCGGATGGACGCTGCCATCCTTGCTCGCGAAACTGTCCGCAACTGCGGCGGTGAACGGATAGACGGTCGACGAGCCGGTGATTCGGATCGGCGCGGGTTTTTCGCTGCAGGCGGCCAGCGCACATGAGGCCGCGAGTAACAAAGCGATGGTCTTCTTCATGAACCCCCTCCATCAGGACGCCGCACACACCGTCTGGCATCTGCCGGCAGGCGATCATTGCGGGGGGTGATGACCGGCGTATGACCTATCCCGATCGCGGCGGCGTCGAACACGTGACGCACAAAAATACGGCCAATAAGCGTTGCCTTTTTCCGGTCCCTCCCGTAAGGGGCCGCCTCCGCCTTTAACTAGGCCAGTAAGAGCCGTGGCAACACGGCCCGCTCTTTCGCATTGGTAGGGACTATGGACAGCAATATCCGCATCCGCTTGAAGGCGTTCGATCATCGCGTGCTCGATCAGGCGACCGGCGACATCGCCGATACCGCGCGCCGCACCGGCGCGCTCATCCGTGGTCCCATTCCGCTCCCGACCCGCATCGAGAAGTTCACGGTCAACCGTGGGCCGCACATCGACAAGAAGAGCCGCGAGCAGTTCGAGGTGCGCACCTACAAGCGCATGCTCGATATCGTGCAGCCGACTCCGCAGACCGTCGACGCGCTGATGAAGCTGGATCTGGCGGCCGGTGTTGACGTCGAGATCAAGCTGGCGTAAGCGCGCTGCTTCTCGCGAGGGGTGAGTCTTGTCCCTCTCGCGTCATCCCGGCGCAGGCCGGGATCTTTGTGGAAAGCGCGGCGCGTCCGCGACCATAAGATGCCGGCCTTCGCCGGCATGACGAAAAGATGAGATACCGCCGGTACCCTCGGGTGCCGGGACAGCGTCTCCCGTCTGTCGCCCTGCAAGGGGGCGACGCCCAGCCCGGGACGGGGGCACGCTTCGCATTTCCGGGCTGACCCGGCCGGCGACATAGTCGTCGGTCACAAGCACCCATGGGATGGGCCTATGGGTGCCTCTGTCAAGGAGGCGAGATCATGCGTACTGGCGTGATCGCGAAGAAGATGGGGATGACCCGCCTGTTCCAGGACGACGGCCGCCACGTGCCGGTCACCGTCCTGCAGATCGAGGCGCTTCAGGTTGTCGCCCGCCGCGAGAAGGATCGTGACGGCTATACCGCCGTCCAGCTTGGCGCCGGTGTCGCCAAGGCAAAGAATGTCGCCAAGCCGCAGCGCGGCCATTTCGGCAAGGCCGAAGTGGAGCCGAAGGCGATCGTCCACGAGTTCCGCGTCAGCGAGGACAATCTCCTCGATGTCGGCGCCGAGCTGTCGGCCGACCATTATGTCGCCGGTCAGCTGGTCGACATCCAGGGGCGGACGCAGGGCAAGGGGTTCGCCGGCGCGATGAAGCGCTGGAACTTCGGCGGTCTGCGCGCCACCCACGGCGTGTCGGTGTCGCACCGCTCGCACGGTTCGACGGGTAACCGTCAGGATCCGGGCCGCGTCTTCAAGAACAAGAAGATGGCGGGCCATATGGGCGACAAGAACCGCACCCAGCAGAATCTTGAGATCGTCGGCACCGACGTCGAGCGCGGCCTGATCTTCGTCAAGGGCTCGGTGCCCGGTTCGAAGGGTGGCTGGCTGTTCGTCAAGGACGCCGTGAAGCATCCGCGTCACGACAGCGCGCCGTTCCCGGCGAGCCTGAAGGCGGCGGCGAACAACAACAATGTTTCCGAACCTGCTCCGGAAGCTGCCGAGAGCCAGGAGGGCTAAGAAGTGAAGGTCAAGGTTTCCTCCTTCGCCGGCGCCGACGCGGCGGATATCGAGCTCAACGACGAGGTCTTCGGCCTCGAACCGCGTGCCGACATCCTGCACCGTGTGGTGACCTGGCAGCTCGAGAAGCGCCGCGCGACCGCGCGTGGCACCCGCGAGCGTTCGGACGTTGCGCGTTCGGGCAAGAAGCTCGGTCGTCAGAAGGGCGGCGGTGTCGCCCGTCACGGCGATCGTCGCGCTCCGGTGTTCATCGGCGGCGGCAAGGCGCACGGCGCTCGCGTCCGTGACTTCAATCCGTCGCTGAACAAGAAGATTCGCGCGCTGGGCCTGAAGATGGCGCTGTCGAGCCACGCCAAGGCGGGTTCGCTGATCGTCCTCGACGGCTTCTCGGTCGGCAAGACCAAGGAGCTGAAGGGGCATTTCGCGACCCTGAACGCGGGCAAGCGCACGCTGGTGATCGACGGTGAGGCGGGCGATGGCTTCCGCGCCGGGCGCAACCTGCCGGGCGTCGATCTGCTGCCGGCCGTGGGCGCGAACGTCTACGACATCATCAAGGCTGATACGCTGGTGCTGACGCGCGCCGCGGTCGAAAAGCTGGAGGCGCGCTTCAATGGCTAAGCCGACGAAGGCGATCGACAACCGTCATTACGACGTGATTGTCGCGCCGCACATCACCGAGAAGGCGACGCTGCTTTCCGAGCAGAATGCCGTGGTCTTCAAGGTCGCCAGCAAGGCGACCAAGCCCGAGATCAAGGCGGCCGTGGAAGCGTTGTTCGGCGTGTCCGTGCGCAACGTCAACACGATCGTCCAGAAGGGCAAGACCAAGCGCTGGAAGGGTGCGCCCTATCAGCGGTCCGACATGAAGAAGGCGATCGTGACCCTGGCCGAAGGCCAGTCGATCGACGTCACCGAGGGGGCCAAGTAAGATGGCACTCAAGCATTATAATCCGACCTCGCCGGCGCAGCGCGGCCTGATCCTCGTCGACAAGTCGTCGCTGTGGAAGGGCAAGCCCGTCAAGGCGCTGACCGAGGGCAAGAACAAGACCGGCGGCCGTAACAACAAGGGCCATGTGACCAGCCGCGGCATCGCGGGCGGTCACAAGCAGAAGTACCGCTATGTCGACTTCAAGCGTCGCAAGTGGGACGTCGAGGGCACCGTCGAGCGGCTGGAGTACGATCCGAACCGCACCGCGTTCATCGCGCTGGTGTCGTATCCGGACGGCGAGCAGGCCTATATCATCGCGCCGCAGCGGCTTGCGCCGGGCGACAAGGTGATCGCGGCGAGGAAGGCGGACACCAAGCCGGGCAACGCGATGGAGATCGGTCAGGTCCCCGTCGGCACCATCGTCCACAATGTGGAGATGAAGCCGGGCAAGGGCGGTCAGATCGCGCGTTCGGCCGGCACCTATGTGCAGGTCGTCGGACGTGATCGCGGGATGGTGATGGTGCGCCTGAACTCGGGCGAGCAGCGCTATATCCGTGCCGATTGCATGGCGACGGTCGGCGCGGTGTCCAACCCGGACAACCAGAACCAGAACCTCGGCAAGGCCGGTCGTTCGCGCTGGATGGGCAAGCGCCCGCTGACGCGCGGCGTGGCGAAGAACCCGGTCGACCACCCGCATGGCGGTGGTGAAGGCCGGACCTCGGGCGGTCGCCATCCGGTGACGCCATGGGGCAAGCCGACCAAGGGTGCGCGCACCCGCCACAACAAGTCTACGGACAAGATGATCATCCGTAGCCGCCACGCGAGGAAGAAGTAATGGCTCGTTCCGTCTGGAAAGGCCCGTTCGTCGAACTGAGCCTGCTCAAGAAGGCCGAAGCCGCGCAGGACGCGGGTGGCCGCGCACCGATCAAGACCTGGTCGCGTCGCTCCACCATCCTGCCGTCGTTCGTCGGCCTGACGTTCACCGTCTACAATGGCCGCAAGTTCGTGCCCGTCTCGGTCAACGAGGACATGGTTGGCATGAAGCTCGGCGAGTTCGCGCCGACCCGGTATTTCCCGGGTCACGCGGCTGACAAGAAGGGCAAGCGCTGATGAGCAAGCCTCAGTCCCCCCGCAAGGTCGGCGAGAAGGAAGCGCTCTCGGTCGGCACGCAGATCCGTGGTTCGGCGCAGAAGCTGAACCTGGTCGCGGGCCTGATCCGTGGCCGTTCGGCCGCGGACGCGATGAACATCCTCGCCTTCTCGAAGAAGGCGATGGCGGTCGATGCGCGCAAGGTGCTCGCCTCCGCGATCGCCAACGCCGAGAACAACCACAACCTCGACGTCGACGCGCTGGTCGTTGCCGAGGCTTCGGTCGGCAAGTCGATCACCATGAAGCGGTTCGCCACGCGCGGCCGCGGCAAGTCCACCCGCATCCTGAAGCCGTTTTCGCGGCTGCGGATCGTCGTGCGCGAGCAGGAAGAAGCCTAATGGGTCACAAGAGCAACCCGATCGGTCTGCGCCTGCAGATCAACCGCACCTGGGACAGCCGCTGGTTCGCCGAGGGTGCGGACTATAAGAAGCTGCTGCTGGAGGATCTGAAGATCCGCCAGTACATCTTGAAGACACTGCCGCAGGCCGCGATCAGCAAGGTGGTGATCGAGCGTCCGGCCAAGCTGTGCCGTATCTCGATCTTTGCCGCGCGTCCCGGCGTGATCATCGGCAAGAAGGGCTCGGACATCGAGAAGCTGCGCAAGACGCTCGGCGCGATGACCAGCTCCGACGTGTCGCTGAACATCGTCGAGATCCGCAAGCCGGAAGTCGATGCGAAGCTCGTCGCGCAGGGGATCGCGGATCAGCTGGAGCGCCGTATCGCGTTCCGTCGCGCGATGAAGCGTGCGGTGCAGTCCGCGATGCGCCTCGGTGCCGACGGCATCAAGGTCTATTGCGGTGGCCGTCTGGGCGGCGCGGAAATCGCGCGTTCGGAAAGCTATCGCGAAGGCCGCGTGCCGCTGCACACGCTGCGTGCCAACATCGACTATGCCGAGGCCGAAGCGCATACCGCTTACGGCGTCTGCGGTGTCAAGGTGTGGGTCTTCAAGGGCGAGATCCTGGGTCACGACCCGATGGCGACCGACCGGCTCATGATGGAGGCTCAAACCTCCGGCGTGCGCCCGGCGCGCGACGACCGTCGCTAAGGAAGAAGAGCAATGCTGCAACCGAAGCGCACCAAGTTCCGCAAGGCGTTCAAGGGCCGTATTCACGGCGACGCCAAGGGCGGCACCACGCTGAACTTCGGCTCCTATGGCCTGAAGGCGATGGAGCCGGATCGTATCACTGCACGTCAGATCGAGGCGGCTCGCCGCGCGATCACGCGCCACATCAAGCGCCAGGGGCGCCTGTGGATTCGCGTGTTTCCGGACGTGCCGGTATCGTCGAAGCCTGCCGAAGTCCGCATGGGCTCGGGTAAGGGCTCGCCCGAATTCTGGGCGGCGCGGGTGAAGCCGGGCCGTATCCTGTTCGAGCTCGACGGTGTCGAGGGGGCGCTGGCCGCGGAGGCGTTCGAGCGCGCCGCGATGAAGCTGCCGATCAAGACCAAGGTCGTGGCGCGCCTCGGCGACACGTCGCACCTCGGGGGTGAGTAAGATGGCGAAGAAGACTGATCTGACCGGGCAGAGCGACGACCAGCTGAGCGAGTCGCTGGGCAACCTGAAGCGCGAGCAGTTCAACCTGCGCTTCCAGGCGGCGACGAGCCAGCTCGAAAAGCCGAGCCGCGTGCGCGAGGTCCGCAAGGACATCGCCCGCATCAAGACCATCCAGGCGCAGCGCAACGCTGCGTCCGGCAAGTAAGGGAGCCTAAGCACATGCCGAAGCGCGTGCTGACCGGGCTGGTCGTGTCCGACAAGGGCGAGAAGACCGTGGTGGTGAACGTCGAGCGTAAGGTGAAGCACCCGCTCTACGGCAAGATCATCCGCCGCTCGAAGAAGTATCATGCCCATGACGAGGGTAATGAGTATAAGGCGGGCGAGACCGTGCGCATCGAAGAGACCGCGCCGATCTCCAAGCTGAAGACCTGGAAGGTCGTGGGGCGCGTCAACACGCACGTCACGCCGGAACGGATCGACGTCGACGCATAAGCGCCGGCGATCACCCCTCCGTCACGGTATCGGGCAGGGTCCGGCGGCAACGTCGGAGACCAGTCGAGCCGAACGGGGGAAAGACGCGGCAGGGGCATTGCCTTCTGTCCACGGGGTGGCTAAAGGGCCGCTCCCCCTGGCGCGGTTTGACCGCTGCCGGGGGTCGTTTTTTTAGGCGGGGCTGGGTCGGTATCCACCCCATGAGCGAGAAGGAAGCGGATCGATGATCCAGATGCAATCCAATCTCGACGTCGCTGACAACAGCGGCGCGAAGCGGGTGCAGTGCATCAAGGTGCTTGGCGGGTCGAAGCGCCGCACCGCTGGCGTGGGCGACATCATCGTCGTCAGCGTCAAGGAAGCGCAGCCGCGTGGCCGCGTGAAGAAGGGCGACGTGCATCGCGCGGTGATCGTGCGGACCGCCAAGGACATCCGCCGCGCGGATGGTTCGGTGATCCGGTTCGACGGCAACGCCGCGGTGCTGGTCAACAAGAACGAGGAGCCGATCGGCACCCGTATCTTCGGCCCGGTCGTGCGCGAACTGCGCGGCAAGAAGCACATGAAGATCATCAGCCTTGCGCCGGAGGTGCTGTAATGGCCGCCGCGAAGATCAAGAAGGGTGACCGCGTGATCGTCCTGTCCGGCAAGGACAAGGGCAAGACCGGCACCGTGTCGCTCGCCATGCCGAAGGACGGCAAGGTGGTGGTCGAGGGCGTCAATGTCGCGACCCGTCACCGCAAGCCGACGCAGGCCAATCCGCAGGGCGGCCTGGAGCGGATCGAAGCGCCGCTGCACATCTCCAAGGTCGCGCACGTGACCGGCGACGGCAAGCCGACCCGCGTCCGTTTCGAGACGCAGGATGGCAAGAAGGTCCGCGTGGCCGTCAAGACCGGGGAGAAGATCGATGGCTGATTACAAGCCCCGCATGAAGGCGATCTACGAGGATCGCATCGTCAAGGCGATGACCGACAAGTTCGGTTACAAGAACGTCAACGAGATCCCGCGGATCGAGAAGATCGTGCTCAACATGGGCGTCGGCGAGGCGACCCAGGACAAGAAGCGCGTCGATCAGGCCGCGTCCGAGATGGAGCTGATCGCCGGTCAGAAGCCGGTCGTTACCAAGGCGAAGAAGTCGATCGCGCAGTTCAAGCTGCGTGAAGGCATGCCGATCGGCGTCAAGGTGACGCTGCGTCGCGAGCGCATGTACGAGTTCCTCGATCGTTTCATCACGATCGCGCTGCCGCGCGTGCGTGACTTCCGCGGCCTGAACCCGAAGAGCTTCGACGGTCGCGGCAACTACGCCTGCGGCATCAAGGAGCAGATCGTGTTCCCCGAGATCAACTATGACCGCATCGACAAGGTGCGCGGCATGGATGTGATCGTCACCACCACGGCGAAGACCGACGACGAGGCGCGTGAGCTGCTGCGTCTGTTCGGTTTCCCGTTCCCGCAGGACGAGGCGGCGGCTGACGCGCCCCGTCAGGCTGCGTAACAAAGAGAGCTTAAGTCCATGGCGAAACTGAGTTCCGTGAACAAGAACGAGCGTCGCAAGAAGCTCGTTCAGCAATATGCCGGCAAATATGCGGCGCTGAAGGCGAAGGCCAACGACCAGAGCCTCGATGAGACCGAGCGTCTGATCGCGCGGCTGAAGATGGCCGAGCTGCCGCGTAATGCGAACCCGACGCGGATCCGCAACCGCTGCGCGCTGACGGGTCGTCCGCGTGCCTATTACCGCAAGTTCGGGCTTGCCCGTGTGATGCTGCGCGATCTGGCCAACAAGGGCCTGATCCCGGGTCTCACCAAGTCGAGCTGGTAAGGACGTAACATGGCAGTGACCGATCCCCTGGGTGACCTGCTCACCCGCATCCGCAACGGCCAGCGCGCGCGCAAGGACAGCGTTCTGTCGCCGTCGTCGAAGCTGCGCGTCCGCGTGCTCGACGTGCTGCAGCGCGAAGGCTATATTCGCGGCTATGCCGAGGAAGAGCTTGCGCTGGGCAAGGGCGCCTCGACCAAGGGCGTGCGCATCGAGCTGAAGTATTTCGAGGGCCAGCCCGCGATCAAGCATGTCGCGCGCGTCTCGAAGCCGGGCCGCCGCATCTATAGCGGGTCGCAGGACCTGCCGCGCGTGATGAACGGCCTGGGCATCACCATCGTGTCGACGCCGCGTGGCGTTCTGTCGGACGCCGAAGCGCGTGAGCAGAATGTCGGTGGCGAAGTGCTGGCGGAGGTGTTCTGATGAGCCGCATCGGTAAGAAAGCGGTAGCGATCCCGTCGGGTGTGACGGCCACGCGCAACGGCAACGAACTGTCGGTGAAGGGCCCGAAGGGCACGCTGACGATGCCGCTGTCGGAGCTGATCAGCTATGACGTGCAGGCCGACGCGATCGGCGTGCAGCCGGCAAACGAAACCAAGCAGGCGCGTGCCTTCTGGGGCATGCAGCGTACGTTGGTGCAGAACCTGGTCACCGGGGTGACCGAGGGCTTCACCAAGAAGCTGCTGATCACCGGCGTCGGCTATCGCGCCGCCGCGCAGGGCAAGACGCTGAAGTTGCAGCTCGGCTACAGCCACGATGTCAACATCGACGTGCCCGAGGGTATCGAGGTGAAGACGCCGGACGCCACCACGGTGGAGATCAGCGGCGCCGACAAGCAGCGGGTAGGCCAGCTGGCCGCCGAGATCCGCCGCTGGCGCAAGCCGGAGCCGTACAAGGGCAAGGGCATCAAGTACGCGGGCGAGTACATCTTCCGCAAGGAAGGGAAGAAGAAGTAATGACCAAGGGTCTCTCTCTCTTCGAGAAGCGGCGTCGCCGCAACCGGACCGCGCTGCGCGCGCGGGCGGGTACGCGCCCGCGGCTGTCGATCCATCGGTCGGGCAAGCATATCTATGCCCAGGTGATCGACGATGCGGAGGGCCGCACCGTCGCGTCCGCGTCGACGCTGTCGAACCACGACGGCAAGACCGCGACCACCGAGGCCGCGGCGATCGTCGGCCGTCGCGTGGCGGAAGCGGCGAAGGCCGCTGGCGTGACGCAGGTGGTGTTCGACCGCGGCGGCTTCCTTTTTCACGGCCGGGTGAAGGCGCTGGCGGAAGCCGCGCGCGAAGCCGGACTGGAGTTCTAAGACATGGCTGACGAGAACAACCAGCAGCCGCAGGTCGTCGAGGGCGGTGAGGCCCCGGCGACGCAGCAGGACGGCAACCAGGCGCGCGGCGCGCGTGGCGGACGCGGTCGCGGTGGCGGCGGTGATCGTGGTGGGCGTGGGGGCCGTGACGGCAACCGTGGCCGTCGCGACGACCGCAACCGCAATGAGGATGGTGGCGAGGAGCTGATCGAGAAGCTCGTGCACATCAATCGCGTGTCGAAGACGGTGAAGGGCGGCAAGCGCTTCGGATTCGCGGCGCTGGTCGTCGTGGGCGATGGCAAGGGCCGCGTCGGCTTCGGCCATGGCAAGGCCCGCGAAGTGCCGGAGGCGATCTCCAAGGCGACCGCGGCTGCCAAGAAGAAGATGATGCGCGTGCCGTTGAAGGAAGGCCGCACGCTGCATCATGACGGCAACGGTCATTTCGGCGCTGGCCGCGTGACGGTCCGTTCGGCGCCGCAGGGCACCGGCATCATCGCGGGTGGCCCGATGCGCGCCGTTTTCGAGAGCCTGGGCGTGGCCGACGTGGTGACCAAGTCGGTCGGCACGTCGAACCCGTACAACATGATCCGTGCGACGTTCGAGGCGCTGGGCACCCAGACCTCGCCGAAGTCGGTGGCACAGCGTCGCGGCAAGAAGATCGCCGATCTGCTGGGCCGCGCGCATGGTGCGGATGCGACCACGGCCGAGGCTGATGCCGCGGCTGTCGTGGAGTAAGCGAGAATGGCTACCATCAAAGTCAAGCAGACCGGCTCGCCGATCCGCCGTACCAAGGATCAGCGCGCGACGCTGATCGGTCTGGGCCTCAACAAGATGCACAAGGTTTCGGAGCTGAACGACACCGCCGAGGTGCGTGGCATGATCCGCAAGGTGCAGCACATGGTCGAGGTGGTGGAGGGCTAAGGCTCCACCATCCCCGGACATTCCGTCACCCCGGCGCAAGCCGGGGTCGTTCGCCGCCATCGCGCTCCCGCGGCGAACGTTGCCAGCCGTCGCTGGCATGACGATCAGGGAGCGTTGCGCGTAATAAGCGAAAGCGAGTGCATATCATGAAACTGAACGAACTCCGCGACAACGAAGGCGCCCGTCACCGCAAGATCCGCGTGGGACGCGGCATCGGGTCGGGCAAGGGCAAGACCGGCGGTCGCGGCCAGAAGGGCCAGAAGAGCCGCGAGGGCGTCAGCATCGCCGGCTTCGAGGGTGGCCAGATGCCGCTGCACATGCGGCTGCCGAAGCGCGGCTTCAACAATATTTTCGCCAAGGATTATGCCGAGGTGAACCTGGGCGCGATCCAGAAGGCGATCGAATCGGGCAAGCTGACCGGCACCGATATCGATCATGCCGCGCTGAAGGCCGCCGGCCTTGCGCGTGGTGGCAAGAATGGCGTCCGCTTGCTCGGCAAGGGCGAACTGACGGCGAAGCTGAACTTCACCGTCGCGGGCGTGTCGGCGTCGGCGCGCGAAGCGATCGAGAAGGTCGGCGGCTCGGTAACCGTGCCCGAGATCGTGCCCGCGGCCGATAAGGCCAAGGCGAAGCACCGCACCGCGCAGGCGGCCAAGAAGAAGGGCTGATCCGGGCCTCGTCGTCCTACCGGGCTCGATCCGGCATTCGCGCGCTGCATGCCCCGTGGGATGCACGCGCGCGAACCCGTGAGCCCGCTGGGGCAGGGCGACGAGGGCGTGGGGCGCAGGCAGGTGCCTCACACGCCGGATCAGACACCGCATTAGACAAGGGCGCTCCGACGCCTATATGAGCGGCGGGGGGCGACGAAACGCTTCCCGCCGTATTCGTATCCAGGACATCGACACGCATGGCATCCGCAGCCGACCAGATGGCGCAGAGCATCAGCCTCGCGAAATTCTCGCAGGCGACAGATCTCAAGAAGAGGCTTTGGTTCACGATCGGCGCGCTGATCGTCTTCCGACTGCTCAGCTACGTGCCGCTGCCCGGGATCGACCCGACCCAGCTCAACCTGCTCGCCGAGCGGATGAAGGGCGGTGTGCTCGATTTCTTCAATACCTTCTCGGGCGGGTCGCTGTCGCGCGCGTCGCTGATCGCGCTGGGGGTGATGCCGTACATCACCGCTTCGATCGTGATCCAGCTGGCGACGTCGCTGAGCCCGCACCTGGCGGCGATCAAGAAAGAGGGTGAGTCGGGCCGCAAGAAGCTCAATCAATATACCCGCTATGGCACCGTCGCGCTGACGGCGGTGCAGGGGTTCTTCATCGCGCGCGGGCTTGAGGCTGGCGGTGCGGTGCTCGAACCGGGCGCGGTGTTCCGGATCGGCGCGGTCATCTCGCTGATCGGCGGCACGATGTTCCTGATGTGGCTGGGTGAGCAGATCACCAGCCGCGGGATCGGCAACGGCATCAGCCTGATCATCATGGCGGGGATCGTCGCGCATCTGCCGACGACGCTGCTCAATCTGCTGGAGGGCGGGCGTTCCGGCTCGATGAGCCCGGTGACGCTGATCGCGATCATCCTGGTCGTCGTCGGGCTGATCCTGCTGATCTGTTTCATGGAACGCGCGCAGCGCCGCATCCTGATCCAATATCCCAAGCGCCAGACGCAGCGCGGCATGCAGGCGGATCGCAGCCACCTGCCGCTGAAGATCAATACCGCGGGCGTGATCCCGCCGATCTTCGCCTCGTCGCTGCTGCTGCTGCCGCTGACGATCACGCAGTTCGCGGGCAATCGCGTTTCGGGCGAAAGCTGGTGGGGTGACGTGATCATCACGCTCAACCAATATCTGCAGCACGGCTCGCCGGTGTATATGGCGCTGTATGCCGCGGGCATCATTTTCTTCTCGTTCTTCTATACCGCGGTGGTCTTCAACCCGGAGGAGACCGCGGAAAACCTGAAGCGCTACGGTGGCTTCATCCCGGGCATCCGCCCCGGCAAGAACACCGAGGCCTATTTCGATTACGTGTTGACGCGCATCACCGTCATCGGCGCGGCCTATCTGACCTTCATTTGCGTAGTGCCCGAGTATCTCGTCTCGGCGCTGTCGATCCCCTTCTATCTGGGCGGAACCAGCTTGCTGATCGTCGTCAACGTGACCATGGACACGGTGACGCAGATTCAGTCGCACTTGCTGGCGCATCAATATGGCGATCTGATCAAGAAGGCGAAGCTGAAGGGCGCGCGCCGCCGCTAGGCGGACGAGCGGCAGCAGGAAACGGCGGGCGAAGGGAGAGCTAGGTCGTGAACATCATCCTCTTGGGGCCTCCGGGCGCCGGCAAAGGCACGCAGGCGCAGCGGCTGGTCGACGACCGGGGCATGGTGCAATTGTCCACCGGCGACATGCTGCGCGCCGCGGTAAAGGCGGGAACGCCGGTCGGGCTCGAGGCGAAGGCGATCATGGACGCGGGCGGGCTGGTGTCCGACGCGATCGTTTCCGCGCTGATCGGTGAGCGGCTGGACGGCGGCACGGGCGAGGGGGCGATCTTCGATGGCTATCCCCGCACCGCGGCGCAGGCCGAAGCGCTCGACGGCTTGCTGGAGGAGCGCGGGCAGCGGCTCGATCACGTGATCGAGCTGGCGGTGAACGAAGACGCGCTGGTGGAGCGGATCGTGGGCCGCTTCACCTGTGCGAAATGTGGCGCGGGCTATCACGATACGTTCAAGCAACCGACGGTGGCTGGCGTCTGTGACGTATGCGGCAGCACCGAGTTCAAGCGCCGTCCGGACGACAATGAGGAAACCGTGCGTACCCGCATGGCCGAATATCGTGCCAAAACCGCGCCGATCATCCCGATCTACGAGTCGCGCGGCCTGGTGCATCGCGTCGATGGCATGGCCGATATCGCCGACGTCACCCGCGCGATCGAAGCGATCCTCGACGAACGCGGCTGAGGGATAGGATGTCGCGCCGAATCAGGCGCATGACCGAAAGTTCATGCCCGCGCCACGCAACGGACGGGTGGGGGGCGGCATAACGGGGCACGGACGGCGAGGTTCTCAACTCGTCACCTGTACTCCCGGTGGTGACGAGGCCGGCGAAGGGTGGCTCCCCTTCGCCGGCTTTCGTCCCTCCGATCGTTCCGGGCGCTTGCCCCCGCCGCGCGTGACGATCACAAGCGCGCAATGGACCGCCTGACCGCCTTCGGCCTGTTCGCCGTCACCGTCATGCTGATTTGCTATATGCTGGAGGAGCGGGCGCCGCGCTGGACGTTGCTGTTCGCGCTGGGATGCGTGATGGGCTCCGTCTATGGGTTCCTTCAGGGGGCGTGGCCGTTCGGGCTGGTCGAGCTCGCCTGGGCCGCGGTGGCGCTCCGCAAATGGCGGGATCGGCGCCGGCGCGACATGATGGCAGGATGATCGGGGAACCGATCGCTTGACAGCGGGTTTGGACGCGCTTATCGGCCCATCCTTCCAATCCGACGTATGGCGGCGGCGCTGTTTTGCGTGCGCCGCGATCGTGCATGGCACGGTGTTACGGTACGGCGGGTCGGAAGCAATGCGACGAGATGGGGTGCGTGGCAGCCATGCCGCACCCTGTGGAGCACAGGAGAACAGATCTCATGGCACGTATCGCGGGTGTTAACATCCCGACCAACAAGCGCGTGGTGATCGCGCTGACCTATATCCACGGTATCGGTCCGGCCAAGGCCAAGGAAATCACCGCCAAGCTGAGCATTGACGACGCGCGTCGCGTGCAGGACCTGAGCGATCAGGAAGTGCTGCAGATCCGCGAGGCGATCGACGCCGATTACACCGTCGAGGGTGATCTGCGCCGCCAGACCGCGATGAACATCAAGCGCCTGATGGACCTGGCCTGCTATCGCGGCCTGCGCCACCGCAAGGGCCTGCCGGTCCGCGGGCAGCGCACGCACACCAATGCGCGCACCCGCAAGGGCAAGGCGAAGCCGATCGCGGGGAAGAAGAAGTAAGAAATTGGTCCAAGGGACCGATTTCTGACTTCCTCTCCGCCGGAGGCAGGCGTGAGGCGGACCGCCGCCCGCCCGCCGTATTGAGATACAAGGTCAGGATTACCATATGGCTCAGGCACCGCAGCGCCTTCGTCGGCGCGAACGCAAGAACATCACCGCAGGCGTCGCGCACGTGAACGCCAGCTTCAACAACACCATGATCACCATCACCGATGCACAGGGCAATGCGATCAGCTGGTCCTCGGCCGGGATGATGGGGTTCAAGGGCAGCCGTAAGTCGACTCCCTATGCCGCGCAGGTCGCGGCCGAGGACGCCGGCAAGAAGGCCGCCGAGCATGGCGTCCGTACCCTCGAGGTCGAGGTCAAGGGCCCCGGCTCGGGCCGCGAGTCGGCGCTGCGTGCGCTGCAGGCGGTGGGATTCCAGATCACGTCGATCCGTGACGTGACTTCGATCCCGCACAATGGCGTGCGTCCGTCGAAGCGCCGCCGCGTCTGATCGTTCTTCTTCGCGTGGCCGCTGACGAGCGGCTGCGTCCATTACCCGGCCGGCGCCGCAACCGCCGGCCCAACCCCAGGGGACGAGAGCTTGTCTGTCAACGCAAAGAACTGGCAAGAACTGAAGAAGCCCAATCAGCTCGAAAAGAAGAGCGGTGACGGCAAGCGCAAGGCGACCTTCATCGCCGAACCGCTGGAGCGCGGCTTCGGCCTGACGCTGGGCAACGCGCTGCGCCGCGTATTGCTGTCCTCGCTGCAGGGCGCGGCGGTTACGTCGATCAAGATCGAAAACGTGCTGCACGAGTTCAGCTCGCTCGCCGGTGTACGTGAGGACGTCACCGATATCGTCCTCAACGTGAAGCAGATCGCGCTGAAGATGCAGGGCGAAGGCCCGAAGCGCCTTCAGCTGTCGGCGACTGGCCCGGGCGAGGTGAAGGCGGGCGACATCGCGGTGTCCGGCGATATCGAGGTGATGAACCCCGAGCTGGTGATCTGTCACCTCGACGAAGGCGCGACGCTCAACATGGAGCTGACTGCCGACGTTGGTAAGGGCTATGTCGCGGCGGTTGCGAACCGCCCGGCGGATGCGCCGATCGGCCTGATCCCGGTCGATGCGCTTTATTCGCCGGTCCGGCAGGTGTCGTACAAGGTGGATCCTACCCGCGTTGGGCAGGACCTCGACTATGACAAGCTGACGCTGACGATCGAAACCGACGGCACCGTCACGCCAGAGGATGCAGTCGGCTATGCCGGTCGTATCCTGCAGGATCAGCTGGCGCTGTTCGTCCACTTCGACGATTCGTCGGTCACGCGCTCGGCGCCGGTCGGCGTCGCTGCGCCGGCGGCCGCGGGCGAGGGGGCGAGCGATACCGCGCAGATCAACCGTTACCTGCTCAAGAAGGTCGACGAGCTGGAGCTGTCGGTGCGTTCGGCGAACTGCCTGAAGAACGACAACATCATCTATATCGGCGATCTGGTCGGCAAGACCGAGGCCGAGATGCTGCGGACGCCGAACTTCGGCCGCAAGTCGCTGAACGAGATCAAGGAAGTGCTGTCCTCGATGGGGCTGCGGCTGGGCATGGAAATTCCCGGCTGGCCGCCTGAGAATATCGAGGAAGTCGCCAAGAAGCTCGAGCAGGAGATCATGGGGTGATCGCGGCGGATTAGCCTTGGCTGATCCGCGCCGCGGCGATCCCTTCGGCCGGCGGGGCGGCCAACCGCTCCGACCGCCATCAGAAACCGACGTCCCGTACGCCGGTTGAGATATGGGCCCCCGCCTGTGCCGGGGTGACGGTTTCATCAGGTGGGCCAACGTCCCCACCAGGCCCGGGGTACCTCATACGGCCCCCTGACGAACGAGAAGGATTGAACCATGCGTCATAAGGTTGGCGGTCGTAAGCTGCAGCGTACCTCGGCCCATCGCGCCGCGCTGTTCCGCAACATGTCGGCCGCGCTCATCAAACATGAGCAGATCACCACCACGCTGGCCAAGGCGAAGGAGCTTCGCCCGTATATCGAGAAGCTGGTGACGCTGGGCAAGAAGGGTGGCCTGTCGAATCGCCGTCTGGCGCATGCCCGCCTGCTCGACGACGCCCAGCTGGTAAAGCTGTTCGACGTGCTGGCGACCCGCTACGCCTCGCGCAATGGCGGCTATACCCGTATCATCAAGGCCGGCATCCGCGCGTCGGACGCATCGCCGATGGCGATCATCGAATTCGTCGACCGTGACACCTCGGCCAAGGGCCAGGATTCGGGTCCGGTGATGACGGACGAGGATTTCGACGTCGCCGCGTGATCGGCTGCGCTCGACCATTCGCGAAAGGGCCGCGCCAGCGATGGCGCGGCCCTTTTTCGTGACAGACGACGGAGGCGCAGGATGATCTGGCAGCCGATGGTGCCCGACGATCTGCCGATCGTCGTATCGATCTCCGATGCGGTGCATGGCGCCTTCACTGAGGATGCGGCGGTGATGGCGGAACGCCGGGCATTGTATCCCGCCGGCTGCCGCGTCTGGCGTGCCGACGGGCAGATCCTCGGTTATATGATGGCGCATCCGTGGCATGGCGAGAAACCGCCCGCGCTCGACACATTATTGGGTGCCTTGCCGGCGTCACCCGATACGCTGTGCCTCCATGATGTCGCGCTGTTGCCGGCGGCGCGCGGCAGCGGGGCCGGGCGACTCGCCGTCGCATGGGCGGTGGAACTGGCGCGTGCGATCCGGGTGCCGCATGTCACCCTGATGGCGGTCAATGGCGCTGAGGGCTATTGGGCGCGGCAGGGATTCGAGCCGCTGCCGTCACCGCACGAGCGCGCTTATGGCGCGGGCAGTCGCCTGATGCGCCGGCTGGTGTGAACGCACGGGCTTCCGCCTGCGAGCGAAGGTCGCTACAGGCCCGCCATGGAACACCCCGACAGCATTCTGATCGTCGATTTCGGTAGCCAGGTGACTCAGTTGATCGCGCGCCGGGTGCGCGAGGCCGGGGTCTATAGCGAGATCGCTCCCTTCCAATCCGCCGCTGCCGCGTTCGAGCGGATGCAGCCCAAGGGCGTGATCCTGTCGGGCGGCCCCGCCTCGGTGGTCGATGACGACAGCCCGCGCGCACCACAGGCGGTGTTCGACAGCGGCGTGCCGGTGATGGGGATCTGTTACGGCCAGCAGGTGATGATCGAGCAGCTCGGCGGCCGGGTCGATACGGGGCATTCGGGCGAGTTCGGCGAGGCCTATGTCGATATCGATCGTCAGTGCGCGTTGTTCGACGGCCTGTGGGAGTCGGGCGAGCGGCATCAAGTGTGGATGAGCCATGGCGATCATGTCGCCGCGCTGGCGCCGGGATTTACGCCGGTCGCCTCGTCGAAGGGGGCGCCGTTCGCGATCGTCGCCGATGAGGCGCGGCGCTATTACGGTATGCAATTTCACCCCGAGGTGGTGCACACCCCGGACGGCGGCAAGCTGATCGCCAATTTCGCGCGACATGTCTGCGGCTTGGCCGGCGACTGGACGATGGCGGAGTTCCGCGCGACCAAGATCGAGGAGATCCGCGCCCAGGTGGGCGACGGGCGGGTGATCTGCGGCCTGTCGGGCGGGGTCGATTCGGCGGTGGCCGCGGTGCTGATCCACGAGGCGATCGGCGACCGGCTGACCTGCGTGTTCGTCGACGGTGGCATCCTGCGCGAGGGCGAGGCCGAGCAGGTCGTCGGGCTGTTCCGCGGCGCGTACAATATCCCGCTGGTCCATGTCGAAGCGCAGGACCTGTTCATGGGCGGCCTCGCCGGGGTCACTGACCCTGAGGCGAAGCGCAAGTTCATCGGCAAGACCTTCATCGACGTGTTCGAGGCGGAGGCGAAGAAGATCGGCGGGGCGGAATTCCTGGCGCAGGGCACGCTTTACCCGGACGTGATCGAAAGCGTCAGCTTCACCGGCGGACCATCGGTGACGATCAAAAGTCACCACAATGTCGGTGGGCTGCCCGAGCGGATGAATATGAAGCTGGTCGAGCCGCTGCGCGAATTGTTCAAGGACGAGGTGCGCGTGCTGGGTCGCGAGCTGGGCCTGCCCGACGTGTTCGTCGGCCGGCATCCGTTCCCCGGTCCCGGGCTCGCGATCCGTATCCCGGGCGAGGTGACGAAGGAACGGTGCGACATCCTGCGCAAGGCGGACGCGATCTACCTTGAGGAGATCCGCTCGGCCGGGCTGTACGATGCGATCTGGCAGGCGTTTGCGGTATTGTTGCCGGTCCGCTCGGTCGGCGTGATGGGCGACGGGCGGACCTATGACTCGGTGCTGGCACTACGGGCGGTGACCTCGACCGACGGCATGACAGCGCAGGCATTCCAGTTTCCGGGTGACTTCCTGCCGCGCGTGGCGACGCGGATCATCAACGAAGTGAAGGGCATCAACCGCGTCACTTACGATTACACCTCGAAGCCCCCCGGCACGATCGAGTGGGAGTGACGGATACAAACGGCGGCGCCGCGCACTACCAGGATGACGTGCAGCCCATTCGATGGGGTGGGAGTGCACTGGCGTAGAATGGCGTGCGCCAAGGCGGGGCTGCTTTACGCCCCCTATAAGATGTTCGCCTGATAGCTGTTCGCCATCAGCGACACATGCGCCTCCAGCAGGGGCCGCAGTTCGAACGCCTTTGGCTCCCGCGCCAAATCCACAATCGCAGCAGCCGCCAATCACTGCGCCGCGCCTCCGCAACGGCCCGCTCATTACGCGTGACGTGAAACGGGGTGCGCTCCCAGCCATTGGTCGTCTTCACCTCGATCAGCCGATCGCTGCCGTCAGTGTCGAAGCTCAGGATGTCATAGCCAGCACCATCGCCATCGACGGGAGGGTGGCTTGCGCGAGCAGGAACCACGCCGCTGCGACCACGCTCACCTCCGATTGATGCGACGTGCCCTTGTCTACGGAACCGGGACCGGATATGTCACAGTATATCATATCTCGAATGGTGCCTTTACATCCATGTCCTCTTCACCGCTCCCTTCCGCTGGTCATCGCCTCCCGGTCACCGTTTTGTCCGGTTTCCTGGGCGCGGGCAAGACGACCCTGCTGAACCACATTCTCGCCAACCGCGAAGGCAAACGGGTGGCGGTGATCGTCAACGACATGAGTGAGGTGAACATCGATGCCGATTTGGTACGCGGCGGCGTGGAAGGGTTTCAGCGCACGCAGGAGACACTGGTCGAGATGACCAATGGCTGCATCTGCTGCACGCTGCGCGACGATTTGCTGAAGGAGGTTCGCGCGCTCGCGGAGGCGGGGCGGTTCGACTATCTCGTGATCGAGAGCACCGGCATTTCCGAGCCGCTGCCCGTCGCCGCCACCTTCAGTTTTCGTGACGAGGATGGCGAGAGTCTGGGCGATGTCGCCCGGCTCGACACGATGGTGACGGTGGTCGACGCGGTGAACCTGCTCGCCGACTATTCGAGCCAGGACCTTCTCAGCCATCGTGGAGAGACCGCGGGCGAGGGCGACGACCGCAGCCTCGTGTCGCTGCTGGTCGAGCAGATCGAGTTCGCCGATGTGGTGATCGTCAACAAGGCGAGCGACGTCAGCCCCGAACAGCTAGCGGTGGTGAAACAGGTGGTCGCCTCGCTCAACGCCGATGCGCGGATCGTTACCGCCGACCGTAGCGAGGTGCCGCTCGACACGATCCTGGACACTGGCCTGTTCGACGAGGAGCGCGCGGAGGAGCATCCGCTCTGGGCCAAGGAGCTGTTCGATTACGCCAGCCATCGTCCGGAGAGCGAGGAATATGGCGTGGAGAGTTTCGTCTACCGTGCCCGCCGGCCGTTCGACCCCGGAAAGCTGCACGCCTTCCTGACCGGCGGCAAGGCGCTCGACAAGGTGATCCGCGCCAAGGGGCATTTCTGGCTGGCGACGCGCCCCGATTTCCTCGGCGAACTCGCCAAGGCGGGGCATCAGAGCATGGTGTCGCGGATGGGCCGCTGGTGGGCGGCGGTGCCGAAGAACCGCTGGCCGGAGGACGGCAGGTTCGAACAGTTCGTGCTCAAGCATTGGGACCCGGTCTGGGGCGACCGGCGGCAGGAGCTGGTGTTCATCGGAATCGACATGGACGAGGCCGCCATCCGGCGGGGGCTGGATGCGTGTCTGGTGGCCGCGACCGCGTTCACGCCCGCGCTCTGGGCCGGTCTGCCCGATCCGTTCCCGAGTTGGGAACCGCGGCTGGAGGCGGCGGAGTGAGCGTCGCCGCCGCTGTGGAGCGGGGCCATGCCGTCGCGGACGAAGACCCGTCGGTGCTCGATCGGATCATGGCCGAGGGCGTTGAACTCGCCGTCTGGCGCCGTTCCCGCCCGACCGCCCTTGCCTGGGTCGACGCGCTCGCCTGGAACATGATCGACGATCTCGACTTCCCGATCGCCCTGTCGGCGATCGATCACGAACTCGCCGAAGGTCTGGCGGAGGCCGGCTATCCGGCAGGGGGTGGCACCGTCGCGTTACGCGAAGACATCGCCGCACACGCGCGCCGCTTCGCCGCTATCATCGGATGCGATTCCGTTCGGCTCCGGCTTGAGGTGGTCGAGACCGACGCTTGCCGCCGGTTCCACGCGGATCTCGTGCCCGCGCGCCTGCTGACCACGCTGGTCGGGCCGGGGACGCAATGGATCGAGGCCGGGCTGCCGGAGCAGATTCACCAGCTTGCGGCCGGTGATGTCGCGATCTTCAAGGGGCTGCGGTGGGTGGAGGAGCCGGTGATCCTGCACCGTTCGCCGCCGGTCACCGCCACCGGCGACACGCGCTTGCTGCTCGCGATCGACCCGTTCGACCCTCATCAGGACGATGCGCATGGCTGAACGACTCCGGCTCCGCAGCTATGAGGATTGGCACCATTGTATCACGCAGCTGTGCCGCATCCCGCTCACCATTGGCTATGTCGAGGCCCGCATCGCCGAACTTGACGACGCCGGCGCCTATGAGACGCAGCGTTTCGTCCAGTTGTGGGGCGAGGCGCATCTGACGCGCGTGAAGAAATGGTTCCGTCAGGCGCGCGAGGATCTGGCCGGGGGCGTGGCATGAGCAGGCTTTTCGCCGGGCCGCAGTCGCTGATCCCGGTCTCTGTCCTCACCGGCTTTCTTGGCAGCGGCAAGACGACATTGCTCAACCATCTGGTGCGCTCCCCCGAGATGGCGCGCGCGCTGGTGATCGTCAACGAATTCGGCGCGGTCGGCCTTGACCACGAACTGATCGCGCGATCGACCGAGGATCTGACGATCGAGATGATGGGGGGCTGCCTTTGCTGCACCATCCGTGGCGACCTGCTCAGGACGCTGCGCGACGCGCCGTGGCGCTTCGCGCGCGAGGGCAGGTGTTGGTTCGATCGCGTGGTGATCGAGACGACCGGCCTCGCGGACCCCGCACCGATCCTTCACACGCTCATGACCGACAGCGATCTGGCAACGCTCTACCGCCTCGACGGTGTGATTGCGACGGTCGATGCCGCAGCGGGCATGGCGACGCTCGATACGCAGGAGGAAGCAATCAAGCAGGCGGCGATGGCCGACCGTATCCTGTTGACCAAGACCGATCTCGTCGCGGAGGAACAGAGCAGGCGGCTTGAAGCGCGGTTGCGGGTGCTCAACCCGGCGGCCCCGATCGTGCGGGCAGTGAACGGGCTGGTCGACGCGGCATCCCTGTTCGATGCCGGGCTATACGACCCCGCAAGCAAGACCAATGATGTCCAGCGTTGGCTTCAGGCCGAAGCGTATGAAGACCCGCACCATCATCACCACGATCATGACCATCGCCACGGACACGCGCATCACGATCATGACGTGAACCGGCACGATGATCGCATTCACGCCATCTGCCTGACGTTTGACGAGCCGCTCGATGCCGCGGTGTTCGATCGCTGGCTCGATATCCTGATCACCTTCAAGGGGCCGGATATCCTGCGGGTGAAAGGCATCGTCAATCTGGCGGGCGAGCCGAAGCCCGTCGTCATCCACGGCGTCCAGCACATCTTTCATCCGCCTGTCGTGCTGGAGGACTGGCCATCGCAGGATCGACGCACCCGGCTCGTCATCATTGCCCGAGACCTCAGCGCTGAGGAGCTGCGCGGCACATTGGCGCTGCTGACCAGCGATCTCAGGCGATACGATCTGCCGGATTATATCGACGATCTGCTGAATGACCGTGTGCCGCTGGTGGGGGAGGCGTGGTCATGACGATGTTCGCCACCCGTGTGACTGTCGAACCGGTCGAGCGTGGCGATCAACGCGCAACTCGCGTCGACGCTGCCGGCTTCGCCAATCCGACGCTTTGCTGACCGTGGCCGCTGTCGCTCGACCCTTGGACACCGTGATGAGCAGGCCTTCGGGGACGACCAAGAGGCGATCGCGCGGAGAAATCGAAACGCTGTTGCTTGAGTTGCTCGCGGCGGCCGACAGACCGCTGAGCGCCTATGCCCTTGCCGATCGGGCGACGGCCGCCGGGCATCGCACCGTGCCCAATCAGGTGTATCGCACGCTGGAGCGGCTGACGCGCGAGGGGCGTGTTCATCGGCTGGAATCGATGTCGGCCTTTATCCTCAGGCGCGGTCAGGCCGATGTCAGTCTGATCTGCGACGATTGCCACGCGGTGCAGACACTCGCCGCCGCCGAGCTTGTCGCGCGGCTGTTGCGATGCGCGAGATATACGGGTTTCGAGGGGCAGAAGGCTGTGGTCGAGCTGCATGGCCGCTGTGCCGATTGCTCCACCAGCTATCGCGTCGCTTGAGCATAAGCTGCAAATCGGAAAAAAGGATGCCGAATGGCGGATGATGATAGTGGCAGCCCGATGCTGAGCAATTTCGAGGACCCGGATTTCGTCGCCAACTACGCCGAAGTGACGAGCCGCTTCGTGCCGGGCCGCGACGCGCTGCACCGGACGACCGCCATCCTGCTGGCCGAGCATGCTCCGGCGGACGCTCATGTGCTGGTGGTGGGCGCGGGCGGCGGCCTTGAGCTGAAGGCGCTGGCCGAGGCTCAGCCCGGCTGGACGTTCGTCGGCATCGACCCGTCGCCTGACATGCTCCAACTCGCCGAGCGGACGCTCGGGTCGCTCGCCCCCCGGGTGACGCTGGTGGAGGGTTACATCGACGATGCTCCCGCGGGGCCGTTCGATGCGGCGACCTGCCTGCTGACGCTGCACTTTCTTGACAGGATCGAGCGCGGGCGGACCGTGCGGGCGATCCACGATCGTCTCAAGCCCGGCGCACCGTTCGTTGCCGCGCACGGCAGCTTTCCGCAGGAGCCTGCCGCTCGGTCACGCTGGCTGCGGCGCTATGCCGATTATGCACTCGCTTCGGGCGCCCATCCCGAGCAGGTGGCAACGGCCCACGCGGCCGTCGCGGCGAGCGTCACGATGTTCGCGCCGGACGAGGACGAGGCGATGCTGCGGGAGGGCGGCTTCGCTGACGCCGAGCTGTTCTTTGCCGCCTTCACCTGGCGCGGCTGGGTCGGCCATGCGTAGGACGGCGGATCGCGTTCCTGTACGGCGAAGATATTGGAGAAGACGCGCACTCCGCGCCGTTCTCCCGATCGCGATACTGGCCGGTCAACCCGCCCGCGCGCAGCAGGCGGTAGCGGATGGCACATGGGCAGTGCCGGATCACACCCAGGCCACGTCCGACGATATCGTCGTGACGGGGCGCGCCGCGCGCCGGATCGGGGACACGCATTCGGCCAGCGACGGCACGCTCTCTGGCGAGGAACTGCGCCAGCGGCCGGTGTTGCGGACCAGCGAACTCGCCGAGGCGGTGCCGGGCCTGCTCGCCGTCCAGCACTCGGGCGGCGGCAAGGCGGCGCAATATTATATTCGCGGCTACAGCCTCGACCACGGCACCGACTTCACGATCGCGATCGACGGCATGCCCTACAATCTGCGCAGTCAGGCGCACGGGCAGGGCTATCTCGATCTCAACGGCCTCATCCCCGAGGTCATCGGCAGCATGGAGTATCGCAAGGGGCCGTATCGCGCGCAGGATGGCGATTTCTCGCTGGTCGCGTCGGCCTCGCTCAAGACGCTGGACCGGATCGCGCGCCCTTATGCGTCGCTGGAAGCGGGCAGCTTCGGCTATCTGCGGCTGGCCGGGGTCGGCTCGCTGCGGCTGGGCCAGGGCGATCTGCTGTTCGCCGGCGAACTGAAGAAGAACAATGGCCCCTGGGCACTGCCGGAGCGGCTGCGCCATGGTTCCGCACTCGTCAAATATACGGTCGATACCGACCTTGGCACGCTGCGTGCCAGTTTCTCGGAATATGACGCGAGCTGGCAGCCGACCGAACAGATCCCGGTCCGCGCGATCGGCACGCTGCTGCCCGATCGCTTCGGCACGCTCGACCCGTATCTGCGCGGCAGCACATCGCGGCAGGTGGCGACGCTGCAACTGGACGGTGAGCACTTTTCGGCGGTGGCCTATGCGCAGCATTACGACTTCGATCTGATCTCGAACTTCACTTTTTTCCTCGACGATCCGGTCAATGGCGACGAGTTGGAGCAGGCTGAACATCGCTGGACCTACGGCGGTCGTATCAGCCGACGCTTCGGATTGACCGATCACCTGCAGCTCACGCTCGGCGCCGACGCGCAGGCAGACCGGATCGACGATCTCGGCCTGTATCATACCCTGCAGGGCCGCCGGATCGGTACGACCAGCCTCGGCGACGTGCTCGAGACTTCCTATGCCGGTTATGGGGAGCTGCGCTGGACGCCGTTGACGTCGCTGACACTGACGGGCGGCGGCCGCTATGACCATTATCGTTTCCGTCAGACCGCGCTGGCCGGCGCCGCGACCAGCGGGGTGGTCAGCGACGACATCTTCACGCCCAAGTTCAGCGCGGCGTTGAAGCTGCTGCCGGGCATCGCGCTCTATGCCAATTACGGCCAGGGTTTCCATTCCAACAGCGCACGCGGCGTCGTTGCGGCGGCGGACCCGACCCCGGGCCTGGTGCGCGGCACGACCTATGAGGTCGGCACGCGCATCGAGCGCGGACCGATCGTGTTCACCTTCGATCAGTGGTTCGCGCGATCCGCGGGCGAGCTCGTCTATTCGGGTGACGATGGTACCGTCACCCCGTCCGGTCCCAGCAAGCGGCGGGGCTGGGAAGCGACGCTGTATGTTCGACCGGCCCGCTGGCTGTCGCTCGATGCAATCTACGCGACCAATCACGCCCGCTTCACCGATGCGCCCGGCTTTGACCGTATCCCCAATGCACTCGAGTCCGCCGCCTCGCTAAGCGCGACCGTTACCTATGACGACATCAATGCAGCACTTCGTGTTCGCCGCATCGGCCCACGTCCGCTGATCGAAGACAATAGCGTTCGTGCGCCAGCCACCACCGTCGCCAATTTTCATATTGGCAAAAGGTTCGGACGCTTCGAAATCGGCGCCGACCTGCTCAACGTCTTCAACACCAGGCGAGCCGATGCAGATTATTACTATGCCTCGCGCCTGCCTGGCGAACCATTTGACGGCGTCGAGGGTATCCACAGTCGATCGGTCGAACCGCGCCAGGTCCGGGGCGGGGTGAAGATCACGCTGTAAGGCGCCACATAAAGCGCCCGAGTATCCCGTTGATGATCCGGAATGCCGCTCCCGGCCTGGCGAAAGGCGACATTTAAGCCTTGCCGATAGCCTTGGCGAACACGAGGCGCGTGTAATGAAACATCATCTCATTGACGGCGGAGCGCGGCGACGGCATCAGGCCTGAAACGGATCAGCAGCGCGGAGCCGATCGGCGCCCATCTAACCATAAGGAACTCGTCCACGTGCGCTTTCATACGCACGCTGCCGCGAAGAGCAGCGCCATCCCCCTCGCGATCGCGCTGGCGTGTTCGCCCGCGATGGCAGACATCGACGATGCCCTGCCCGCCGGGGAGGAGCGCGAGCCGATCACCATCACGGGTGTGCGCCAGTCGTACCGCGGAAACTTCACGATACACGAGATCCCTCAGGCGATCGCCGTCATCGATGAGGCGGTGATCAAGGAGAACAACATCCTGCGGCTTACCGATGCGCTTGATCTCAACGCTTCCGTCGTGCGGCAGAATACCCTGGGTGGGCTATGGGACAGTTTCGCCATACGCGGCTTCGCCGGTGACGAAAATCTGCCCAGCGGCTATCTCGTCAATGGCTTCAACGCCGGGCGCGGCTTCAGCGGGCAGCGCGATGTCGCCGGGATCGAACGGGTCGAGGTATTGAAGGGCCCCGCCGCAGCGGTGCTGGGGCGCGGGGAGCCAGGCGGCTCGATCAACCTGGTCACCAAGCAGGCGGAACTCGGTCGCACCTTCGGCACCGCGTCGCTGCAGTATCGCAGCTTCGATACGGTGCGTGCGGAGGGGGATACCAACATCGCGCTGACCGATAACCTTACCGCCAGGCTGATCGGCTATGCGGAAAGCGGCGACACGTTCCGCGACACGGTGGAGCAGAAGCGCTGGGGTTTCCTGCCGTCGATCGGCCTTGGCATCGGCGCCGACACACGCCTGACCTATGATTTCGAATGGACGCGCGTCGAGGTGCCGTTTGACCGTGGGATCGTGGTGTTGAACGGCAACTTCGACACCGTTCCGCGCTCCCGGTTTCTGGGTGAGCCGAGCGATGGCGACACGGTGGCGCGCGCGACCGGGCACCAGTTGCGCATGCAACATGACTTTAGCGATCGCTGGAGTCTGCTGCTTGGTGCCAGCCACCGCGACACGCTGCTGAGCGGCGCCTCGTCGGACGCGGAGACGGCGCGCGCTCGGCAAAAGCTCTTCGTCGATGGCTATTCGCTGTCGCGCCAGCGGCGCACCCGGCGCTATACGTCCGAACACAGCGTGCTGCGCGCGGAAATCTCGGGAGAGTTCAACACCGGGGCGCTTCGCCACCGCGTGCTGATCGGCGGCGACTTCGATTATTTCGATACTGATCAGCTCTTCACCCGTTATCGCGGGCCGGTCGTGACGCCCACCACCACCGATCGCGCGGGCTATGTGCTCGATCTGCGGAATCCGGCGTACGGCCGCTATCCGGTGCCGGTGACCGCCCCCATTACGAACCGCCTGGATGAGCAGCGCACGATGGGGGCGTACCTTCAGGATCAGATCAGCCTTACCGACCGGTTGCAGGTGCGCATCGGCGGGCGTTTCGAGAGCAATCCGCTGACGCTCTACGCGGCCTATGGCGAAGGGTATCGCGCTAACATCGGGGCGGGTGCGGATGGCAACGTCTTCGAGCCGGAAACGAGCAAATCGATCGAGGCGGGCGCGAAGCTGAGCGCGCTGGGTGGCCGGCTTACCGGCACGCTGGCCGTTTATCAGCTTGAGAAATCCAATGTCCTCGCCACCGACACGCTCAATCCGGGCTTCTCGGTCGCGATCGGCAAGGCGCGCAGCCGCGGGATCGAACTGGACGTCAACGGCAAGCTGCCGGGCGATATCGACCTGCTCCTGAGCTACGCCTATACCGACGCGGAGGCGCGCTCGCGCGTGCTCGACCCGAACTTCTCGTTCCAGATCGAGCCCGGCGACCGGCTGATCAACATTCCCGACCACAATCTGAACGTACAGGCGGCAAAGCGTTTCACGATCGGCGATCGCGACGCGCTGCTTGGCGCCGGCATTCAATATGTCAGCCGGCGCAGTGGTGAGACCGGCACCGATTTCGAGCTGCCCGCGCATCGGCTGGTGCGGGTGTTCGGCCAGATCGAGCTGATGCAGGACGTGGAGCTGTTCGGTTCGATCACCAATCTGTTCGACGAACATTGGTATGCCAACAGCTATTCGCCGGTCTGGGTGCAGCCGGGCGCACCGCGTACCGCGACGATCGGCCTGCGGACCACGTTCTGATCGGATGCCTTTCATGCGTTTGAGCCTTTGTACCGTCGCGGGGAGTGCGTTGTTCGCCGCGGTGCCCGCCCTGGCTCAGTCGGTGCCGCTGTCGCCCGCCATCCTTCCCGCGGCCCTTCCATGGTCAGGGGCGAGCGAGCGGCTGATCGTGTCGGCGAACGACCCATGGATCACGCCGGCGGAAGCGGCGGGATTCGCGACGACGCCACGCTATGCCGAGGTTCGTTCGTGGCTGGAGCGGCTCGCGGCCGCATCTCCACTGATCACTGTGGGATCGTTCGGCCGCACCGCGGAAGGGCGCGACATGCTCTACGTTCGCGCCAGCACCGGGGGCAGGACCAAGCCGGTGGCGCTGGTGCAGGGCGGCATTCACGCCGGCGAGATCGACGGCAAGGACGCCGGGCTCATGCTGCTGCGCGACATAGCGTTGCGGGGCAAGGGCGATCTGCTCGACCAGATCGACCTGGTGTTCGTGCCGATCTACAATATCGATGGCCACGAACAGATGAGCGCGTACAATTTCCCGCATCTTCGCGGCCCTGTGGAAAAGGGCCGCGACGCCAATGCGCGGAACATCGACCTGAACCGCGACTATGCCAAGCTGGACGCGCCGGAATCGCGCGCGATGATTGCGCTGATCCGCTCGCTCGATCCGATCCTGTACGTCGATTGCCACGTCAGCGAAGGCTTCGACATGCAATATGACGTGACCTTTACCTACGCCGGCTGGGGCAAATATGCGCGCCACCGCGCCACGGCGGGGTGGCTGGAGGATCGCTTCGGTCCGGCGGTGACGAAGGCGCTCATCGCTGCGGGCCATACGCCGACCATCTATCCCAGCCCGATCGACACACGTCATCCGGAGCGTGGCATTCGCTACGCGCCCGAGGGGCCGCGCTACTCGACCGGATACGGCGATTTCATCGGCATGCCGACCGTGCTGGTCGAGAACCACATGCTCAAGCCCTACCGCCAGCGCGTGCTCGGCACTTACGTGCTGCTCGAGGCGGCGTTGAAGATCGCCGCAAGCGATCGCGCGCGCATCATCGCGGCGAAGGCGGCGGACCGCGCGAGCCGACCGACGGCATTACTGACGCGGTGGAAGCCGACCGCCACGCCGATCGGCTGGATCGATGATTTCAAGGGAGTGGCGTTCGAAACCTATCTGTCGCCCGCGTCGGGGCGCGCGGAGCAGCGCTGGCTTGCCAAGCCGATCACCTTCCGGATGCCGATCATCGGCCAGATACCGACGGAAACCGTGCGCTTGCCAACGGCATGGTGGGTCCCGGCCGCGCAAGGGGAGGTGATCGATCGCCTGCGCCTGCACGGCATCACGTTCGAGACGATTCACACGCCGCAGACGCTCAGGCTCGATCAGGTCCGCCTCGTCGATCCCAGGCTCTCGCAGCCGAACGAGGGACGCTACCCGATCACCGCGCGCTTCGTGCATGCCCAGGCCGAGCAGGTGATGCCGGCGGGCAGTGTTCGCGTCCCCGCCGACCAGCCGCTCGGACTGCTGGCGGCGTCGCTGCTGGAGCCCGAAAGCCAGGACTCGTTCCTTGCCTGGGGATTCTTTCCCGAAATGCTGGCGCCCCCGCCTAACACCGACGCCTTCGTGCTAGCCGCGCTCGGCGAGCGGCTGCTGGCGACCGATCCCTCGGTCAAGGCCCGGTTCGACGCGAAGTTGCGCGCCGAGCCGGCCTTCGCGGCGGACCCGGATGCGCGTCTGGCCTGGCTCTATGCGCAGGCGGGGCCGGGCCACCCTTATCCGCTACGCTACCCGATCGCCCGCGAACTGAAGTGACGGGCGATCAACTCGCGGTGTCGTCGTCGAACCGTGGCGCGCGCCGGAAGTCCGCCTTGGCGAACGGCCGGTCGCGGAAGAGGTAGCCGTAGTAGAAGGACCGCAGCCGGGCGTGATAGGCGCGGATGCGATCCTGATAGGCGAGCTGTCCGGCAAGGTCGGTGTGCGCCAGCCGGGTGAGCAGCCCCTGCACGCCGACCGACGGCAACAGCCAGCCGAGCGCACGCCCGGCCCGGTCGCGCCGCTCCAGCCCCTCGCGATAGGCACGCACTTGACCGGCAACGCCCTCATCAGCGTTCTGGTGGAAGGCGAGATACCATTTGTAATGGAACTCGGACCCGAGCGGCGGCGAGTCCGCCCATTCGGGATGCGCGGCATAGAAGCGTCGCATCGTATCATCGCGGGGGATATCCCAGGCATGATTGACGGCCTCGCGCTGCGCCAACGCGATCTCCGCCCCTTGCGCGATCGGCACCGCGCGATTGATCGCGACGTGGCCGAGGGTCGGCACGATCAGCACCAGCACCAGCCACAGCGCGGCCAGCGTGGCGGCGTTGGCGACCGAGCTCCAGCGGCAGCGTGCGACAAGCGCGGTGAGCGCGATCCAGAAGAGCAGATAGGCGAGCGTCACGGCGAGCACGATGAGGATCGGCCCTGTCGCAACCCCCTCGATGGCGGCCGCGATCGCAAAGGGAAGGGCGAGCGCCGTCCAGAGCAGCGCGAGCCGCAGCAGCGTCCGCCGCCGCCACAGCGCAGCGCCTCCGCGTGGCAAAGCGTCCAGCGTTCGCTGCCGCCCGGCCTCGCGCTCGCCTGACACAAGATCGTGGAACAGTGCGATGACGAACAATGGTGCGAGGAATACCAGGACGAAGGCGAAGTCGAAGCGCCCCGGCAGCGCGAGTTCGGGATTGAACGTATCCCCGTCGTAAATCTGCGCCTCCAATCCCAATGCGCGTACCCGCAGGATGAACGGTGAGACGTCGCGCATGCCAAGCGCCGCGAACGCCAGTGGCGAGGGTGCGTCCCACGTGGGATGGAAGCTGTAATAAGCGGCGCTGCCGGCGTCCCTGGTGCGATCCACATAGTCAGCGACGGCGCCGATATCCTCCGCCTGTGCGGCCGGGATCGCGGCGATCGCGGCTCGCTGTCGGGCGATCTCCGCCATGCCCGCCACGATGGCGGCGACGCTCAGCAATGCGAGCAGCACCAGCGCAAACGCGCTTAAGCGCTGGCGCAGTAGCAGGCGCAGTTCGTGGGCCCACAGGGTCATCGACGTGCTCCCAGTCGGCGGGTAGCGAGCGCGAGCAGGGCCGAAGCGCCCGCCAGCCACACGGCCAGCAGGGCCAGCCCGGGTAGCGCGGCGCGGGCCAGCATCGAGCCGTCGGGCGCGACGAAGCGGAAATCCGGCATCGCCTGCCAGTTCGTCGCGGCGACCCGTTTGCGGCGATCCGCGTCTGCGTCGGTTGCCGTATCGTCGGCATAGCTCACCGCCTCGGCCTCCATCCGGTTCAATCGCTGGACGAGCGCGTAACGATAGGCCTCAGCCTGTTCGAGGAAGCGCCGGTGTGCGGCGAAGTCGGTGCCCGCCGCGGCCATCGACAATCCGCGCAGCGCGATGGCGGGGCTCAGCAGGCCGCTCGCGTCCACCAGGCCATTCTGGCGTGTCTGGGCGGTATAGCTTTCACCGGCATAACGATCGAACAGCCCGGATGTCAGCCGCTCGCCTTCGATGGCCAGCAGTCCTTTGTAGTTGAGCGGCAGATCCTCGACGCGCGTCACCTTGTAGCGATCGAGCAATCGCTGCTTGAATTGCGCAAAATGAGGGTCGTCGGGATTGTGGCTGTCGCCGAGCCGGCGCAGATCCCGGGCGATGGCAACGTCGGTTTGCAGCCGATTGCGGAGCGGCACGGCATTGGCGGCCACGTCCGGCACGGCGCGCGGCAGCAATATTGTGGTGACCGCCCATAGCGCCACCAGCACCAGCAGTGAGTCACGGCTGCGCCGCACCATCGTCGAGACGAAGACGATCAGCACCGTCCACAGCCCGAGATAGAGAAGGTAACCGAGCGCGATCGTCAGCATGGGCAACGCCAGTGCACCGGGCTGCCCGGCGATGGCGACGAGGCCGAGTATCGCTGGCGCCGCAACGGCAGCGGCGACCAGGCCAAGCGCGAGCAGCTTGCCCGCGACCACCTGCCCGCGAGAGGCGCCTTGCAGCATCAGCAGGCTGAGGGTGCCACGCTCCGTTTCGCGGGCCAGCGCGCCGAAGCCGAGAAAGATCATGAGCAGCGGCGCGATGATCTGGAGGACGAAGGCGGGGGTCAGCTGCCCGAACCGGAGCAACAGCGAGCTTTGTCGCACGTCACCGAAATTGGCGGTGTTCTGGCGGTGCCCCTCCAGAAACATGCTGTTGCCCGTAAACGCATCGACACCGGGATCGAACGCGGCAAGCGGGCCGGGCGGGCGGAAGATGAAATGGCCATAATGCACCATGCGATGCGGATGCCGGTCGGGCTGGGCGTCGAAGGCGTGCTCTGCCTCATGCTGGTGCCGCGCTCGCAGGTCGGCGATGCTGCGCTGGTGCGACCAACTGCTCGCTATCGCGACCAGGGTCAGCAGCATGATCAACGCGAACGCGATCAGCGCGACGCGATTGCGTAGCATGAGGCGCAGTTCGTCCCGTGCGATCAGCCGAACGATCCTCATGCCGCTATCCGGTCGCTGCCGACCTGGAACCGCGCGTGGAGCGCACGCACGTCGAACCGGTCGGCACCGCTCGCGGTGACCCGGTGTGCGACGCGACCGGCTTCGAGGAAGGCGATCTCGTCGGCAACATCCGCCGCGCTCAACAGGTCGTGCGTCACCATCAGTACGGCGGTGCCGCGTTCGCGCACTGCCGCGACCAGCGCGTTGAAGTCGGCCGTGGCCCGGGGATCAAGGCCCGAGGTCGGCTCGTCGAGCAGCAGCACGGGCACCGCGCGCAACAGCGCGACTGCGATCGCGACCTTCTGTCGCATGCCTTTCGAGAAGCCGCCCAGCCGCTGGTGCCACGCACGCTCTTGCAGGCCGGCGGCCCGCAGCGCGTCGGTGATCGTATCCGTTCCCTTCCGCTCGTCACTCAGCGCCAGCAGATAGTCGGCATTCTCAACCGCGGAGAGATGGTCGTACAGCGCGACATTCTCGGGTAGATAGGCGATGTGTCGGCGAGCGCCGTCCGGATCGGCGCCCGGGTCGATGCCGCAGACGGCGATCCGTCCCGACGTCGCACGCGCGAAGCCCAGCAGCGCGGACAGGGTCGTCGACTTGCCCGCGCCATTGCCACCCAACAGAGCGGTGATGCTGCTCGCCTCGACCCGCAACGAAAGGCCATCGAGAACCTGGTGGTCACCATAAGCGAGGGTCAGGTCTTCGATCAGGATCGGAGCCGGCGATGTGAACGACATGAATACCTCGATGCGCGGGTGCGGTTCGCCTGTGCAGCATGCGGCGCGCCGTTACAATGTATCATTGCATGACGGGCGCCTGTCCTCAATGCCCGGCGCCGGCCCTCGCCGGCGGCGGCCGGAAGCGCTCCGCGATGGCAGGTCGCTATGGAGAGGGCCGAGCGTTCACTGATTAGACGCTGTCGCGCGGGATCATGAGCGCGGGCGCTTGTTCACTTTGCCAGTGAAAACTTTTCCGCCGCCGCCGCGAGTGTCTGTCCCACCACCGCCACTTCATCGTCGTCGATGTTGTTGCTCAGGTCGATAGCGGAAAGCCCAAAGGCCGGGCGGCCGTTCTCGTCCGCCACGATGGCGGCGATGGCGACGATCCCGGTGTAGAGCGTGTCGCGATCGACACCATAACCGTTCCTCTGCGCGGTGCGGACCTCGCCGATATATCGGGCCGCGTCGATGTTACCGGCCCAGCGCAATGCCCTGAACCCGCGACGCAGCTCGGCATCGCTCAACTGCAGTTGGGCGGCGGCGGCTCGGCCGACCGCGCCGAGCATCAGGGGCATCCGCTGCGTGACGGCGAGGTCCAGCCGGACAGGCCGATTGACGAGCGCGCGATCGATCAGCACGACGCGGTCGTCGACCACTTCCCACAACGCGATCAATCGCCCCGTCTCCGCCGCCAGCCGCGGCAGCTCGGCGCGCAGCAGGTCCGCGACGTTGCTGGTCAGCAATCGCTTCGCCAGTTCGAACAGGCCGCTGCCGAGACGATAGGTCTTGGTCGCCTCGTCGAAGGTGGTCATCCCCTCCGCGGTCAAGGTGCGCAGCACGTTGAAGGCGGTGGACGTGTTGACCTGCGCCGCACGTGCGGCGGCGCTGACGCCCAGTGGCTCGTCACTGGCGGCGAGGACCCGCAGCAAGCGAACGGTTTGCACCACCGCCCCGACCAATTTTCCTTTGCCCTGCGGCTCGCCGTCCTTCGTCATATCGGCATGGCTATGCGCCGCGGCGGCGCTGGTCAACGAAGGGAGGATCAGGCGCTGTGACCGAACGACGCCGGCCCTCATGCTCGCGTGCCCAGGTGCGAGGGGCGGTCGGCGAGGAGGACCGTCTTGGTTTCGAGATATGGCATCAGCCCTTCGACGCCGCCCTCGCGGCCGACGCCGGATTGTTTGAAGCCACCAAAGGCGATCGAAAAGTCGAGCTTCAATCCGTTGTGGCTCATCGTGCCGGTACGGATGCGGCGGGCCACGGCATAGGCGCGATCGGGATCGTGAGTGAACACCGCGCCGGCCAGACCGAAAGGGCTGTCGTCGGCGAGCGCAATCGCCACCGTTTCATCGCGGGCCGGGATGACCGCCAGGACAGGGCCGAACACTTCCTCGCGCGCCAGGCGTGACGCATTGTCGACATGGCCGAAGACGGTCGGCTCCACGAACCAGCCGCGATTGAGGTGTCGAGGCCGTCCGCCGCCGGTCGCCAGGGTGAAGCCGTCGTGGCGAGCGGAAGCGATATAGCCTTCCACCCGGTCGCGCTGTCGGGCGGTGGCAAGCGGCCCCATCTGTGACGTCGGATCGAACGGGTCGCCGACCCGGATGCCGCCCAGCCGCGCGGCGAGCGCTTCGAGGAGCGCGTCGTGGCGGTCCGCGCCGACGATGACCCGGCTGAGCGCGGCGCAAACCTGTCCGGTCAGGTCACAGGCCCGCCCGGCGATGGCGTCGGCAGCAAGGTCGATATCGTAATCGTCGAGGACGATCGCCGCCGATTTGCCGCCCAGTTCCAGTGTCTGGCGCGCGATCCGCCCGCCCGCGACCGCACCGATCTTTCGCCCCGCCTCGGTCGATCCGGTAAAGGCGATCTTGTCGATGCGAGGGTCGTGGACGAGCGCTTCCGAAGCGGCGCGGTCGGCAGTGACGACATTGACCACGCCGGGCGGCAGGCCCACCGCCTCGCAAACCTCGGCCATCAGCAATGCATGGCCCGGCGCTTCCGGCGACGCCTTGATGACGACGGTGCAGCCGGCAAGGAGGGCCGGCGCAAGTTTGAGGGCGATGAGCGAGATCGGGCCATTCCAGGGGATGATCGCGCCGACCACGCCGACGGGCTCACGCACCAGCAACCCGCAAGCGGCGCCCGCTGGGCTGGGCCGCTCTTCCTCGAAGGCGAAAGTCTCGGCAAGGCTGCCGTAGAAGGCGTACATCCCCCCGACCCCGCCGGCAAAGGCGCGCGCGGTGGCATGCAGCACGCCCATCTCGTTGGGCCAGATCGCTGCCACGTCCTCGGCTCGCTCCCCAAGCTTCGCGGCGATCGCTTTCAGATACGCGCCGCGCTCGCTGGCCGGCAGGCGTGGCCAGGGGCCGTGATCGAACGCGACGCGCGCGGCGGTGATCGCGCGGTCGATGTCCACCTCGGTCGCTTCGGCCACCTGGAGCCACACCTGTTCGGTCGCCGGTGCGACGACGGCAATGGTGCGATCGCTCGATGGAGTGACCCAGCGGCCATCGATGAAGAAGCGATCGGGGTGGCGGAGCGGGGCGGGGGGATGGTTCGGCATGCCACCACGCTAAAACGGCTCTCATTCTATATCAAGAATGCTTTTCTCTATATTGACAGCAAGGCGCGTTGGCGGGGATACCGCGAGGAACAGCGATCAGGAGCCTCCGCCATGCACTTCGATCCCCGCGCGGTCCGCGCGATGTCGGGCCAGTTCATCGATGGGGTGGAAGTCGCCGGCGGTACGGCCCATCACGTTGAAAGCCCGTCCGATCGCCGCGTCGCCCTGCCGGTGGAATGGGCCGATGCGGCTCTCGTCGACCGTGCCGTCCTGTCGGCGCGGGATGCATGGCGGGCGAGCGGCTGGGGTGCGGCCGCGCCCCGCGATCGCGCCGCCATATTGTACCGCTGGGCCGACCTGGTCGACGCCCATGCGGAGGAAATCGCCGCGCTGGAGGCGGTGGTATCGGCGCGCATATACCCCGAAGTGATCGCGCGTGACGTGAAGGTGGTATCGGGGGTGTTGCGGTATTTCGGCGAATTCGCCGACAAGATCGACGGCAGTGTCACGCCGACGCCGCGTTCCTCCTTCTCCTTCACCGTTCACGAGCCTTATGGTGTCGTCGCCGCGATCGCGCCGTGGAACTTCCCCATCATCCTTGCCGCCTGGAAGTTCGCCCCCGCGCTCGCCGCGGGAAATGCGGTGGTGCTCAAGCCGTCCGAGATGACGCCGTTTGCCGCGATGCGGATCGCGGCGCTGGCGGTGGAAGCGGGGTTGCCGGCGGGGCTGTTCAACGTCCTGCATGGCGGCGGCGAGGTGGGCGCGGCGTTGGTGAAGCATCCCGGGGTGGACTATGTCACCTTCACCGGATCAAGCGCGACGGGCGCGCGGATCATGGCCGATGCCGCGCTCCATGGGCTGAAACCGGTCAGCCTGGAACTGGGGGGCAAGGGCCCGCAACTGGTCTTCGCCGACGCGCCGGACCTGGATAAGCTTGCCGCAACGATCGCGCGCGGCATCACCTACAATGCGGGTCAGGTATGTTTTGCCGGTTCGCGGCTGGTGGTGGAGCGGCGGATCGCCGATGACCTGCTCGCGCGCGTGCGGCGGCATATGCTGGGCGGCCAGACGGGGACCACCTGGGATGAGGGCACGTCGATCCCGCCGATCATCAACGAGCGGCAGCTCGACAGGATCGCGGGAATCGTCGACGCCGCCGTGGCCGACGGAGCCGAGCCGTTGTGCGGCGCAGAACGCCTGTCGAGCGATGGCGCCGGTTTCTATGCGCCGACGATCCTGCGCGGCGTGACCACCGAGAACCGCGCCTATCGCGAGGAGATTTTCGGCCCGGTCCTGGCGGTGCAGGAGTTCGAGGATGAGGAGGAGGGGCTGCGGCTCGCCAACCATCCCGACTATGGGCTCACCGCCTCGATCCACACATCCGATGTGTCTCGCGCCTTTCGCGCCGCCCGCGCGATCGAAAGCGGGACGGTGTGGATCAACGACTGGGGCCGCCGGACGGACTTCACCGCGCCCTTCGGTGGCTACAAGAAATCGGGCATCGGCAAGGACATGGGCCGCGCCGGATTCGAGAAATACATGAAGACGAAGGCGATCTGGCTCGAGGTCGGATAGCGTCCACTATAGAGAATATCGTTCTTGATTTAGAATGACGATCTTGCCATAGATCGAGGCGACGCAGGGCAGCAGCCCGCTTCATGGGAGAGGATGGTGAAGGGTTCGCTTGCGCCCCTGTTTGCGCCGCGTTCGATCGCCTTCGTCGGTGCGTCGGGCGATCCGACACGCATCGGTGGCCGGCCGCTGTCCTATTGCATCCGCGAGGGGTTCGCGGGATCGCTCTATCCGATCAATCCGGGGCGCGATGAGGTTCAGGGCCTGCCTGCGTACCCGACGCTGGCCGATGTACCAGCGGCGGCCATCGACCTGGCGGTGATCGCCATCGCGCCGGCGCTGGTGGTGGATGCCATTCGCGACGCGGGAAACAAGGGCGTGCGCGCGGCGGTGATCCTGTCTTCCGGGTTCGCCGAGGCGGGAGCGGAAGGGCTGGCATTGCAGGCCGCGGCGCTGGCGGCGGCGCGCACGGCCGGCGTGCGGCTGTTGGGGCCGAACAGCCTGGGTGCGTTCAGCAACGGCACGGGCATGTGCGCGACCTTTTCCAGTCTGCTGGAGGACGGCGGCGTCCCGCCTGGGCCGTTGGCGATCGTGTCGCAATCGGGCGCTTATGGCGCGCATCTGGCGATGCTGATGCGCCGCCGCGGTGTCGGGCTGTCACGTTTTGTCACCACCGGGAACGAGGCCGACATTACCGTCGCTGACTGCCTGCTCCACATGGCGGGCGATCCCGATGTGGGGGTGATCGGGTGCTATTCGGAGGGGATCGCGGACGGTCGCGCTTTCCTGAAAGCGGCGGAAGCGGCACGCGCGGCGGGGAAGCCCGTCGTGATGCTGAAGGTCGGGCGCAGTGAAGAAGGGCGCAAGGCGGCACAATCGCATACCGCGAGCCTGGCCGGGGATGACGCGGTATTCGTCGCCGCAGCGCGCACGGCGGGCGTGGAGCGGGTGGAAACCACGCAGGCGTTCGTCGATCTCCTCTACACCCTCTGTCGCCGTGCGCCGGTGGTGGGCGACCGATTGGGCGTGCTGACCGTGTCCGGGGGTGCCGGGGTGCTGATCGCGGATGCGGCATCGGCGGCCGGTTTCCGTCTGCCGCCGATGCCAGAGGCCGCCCAGGCGGCGATCCTGTCTCGCATCCCCTTCGGCTCGGCGGTCAACCCGATCGACACGACCGCGCAGGCGATGAACGACCCGACGCTCGTGCGTGATGCCACACGGGCGATGCTGGGCGACGGTGGATATGACGCGGTCGTCTCGTTCTTCATGAACTGGCCCGATAGCCCGCTGATCGGTCCCGGCCTGCGCGCCGCGATCGTGGAGGGCATGGCGGGGCATGAGCAACGCACCGTCGCGATGGCGATGAATGCCTCCGATGCGACGCAACGCGCGTTCGACGAGGCGGGGATGCTGGTCTTCGCCGATCCCAGCCAGGCCGTCGAGGCGCTCGCCGCGTCGCGCCGGATCGGAATCGCGCTGGCGCGGAACGCTGCGCCCGAGATCCCGCTGGGGATCGCCGTGCCCCTGGCGCGTCGCAACTACGACGAGGCAGAGGCGGTCGCGCTGCTCGCGCAGGCGGGCATGCCGATGACGCGGATCGTTACCGGCGCCACGCCCGATGCGATCGCCGCGGCAGGGGCGGCGCTCGGCGGGCCCGTCGCACTGAAGATCCTGTCACCCGACATCCTGCACAAATCGGATATCGGCGGCGTGGCCCTGAAGCTGGAAGGCGCCCCGGCGCTGCGTCACGCCGCCGAGGCGATGCACGCGCGTTGCGCCGCCGCCGCGCCCCAGGCCGAGATTCGCGGCTTCCTCGCCGCGCCGATGGCCGGGGCTGGCGTGGAATTGCTGATCGGCGCGCGGATCGACCATGCATTCGGCCCGGTCGTCACCGTCGGGCTCGGCGGGGTGTTCGTGGAGATCTTCCGCGATATCGCCATCGGTCTTGCGCCGCTCGACGAGGATGAGGCCCTGGCGCTGCTTCGCTCGCTCAGGTCATGGCCGCTGCTTGCCGGCGCGCGCGGAAAGGCGGCCGCCGACGTCGCCGCTGCCGCGCGAGCCATCGCGGCGCTGTCGCGCTTCGCCGCCACGCATCGCGACGATCTGGTCTCGGTCGAGGTGAACCCGCTCGTCGTCCACCCGGATGGACAGGGCGCTACCGGGCTCGACGCCGTCATCGTTACCAGGCCGCCGGAGAGCGGCCCCGCAGGGGAGAGAATGCCATGAACTATACGACGCTCGCCGCAGCATTGTTGTGCGGTTCCGCCCTTGTTGCGCCCGCCGCCGTCGCGCAGGCCACGCCCGCGCCTGACGCGACCACGCAGGGCTCCCCCGCCGCCGGCACGGCCGTGTCACCGTCGGATCCGCAAGCAAATGCGTCCTCGGCGCAGGGCGCGAGCGTCCAGCCCGCCTCCGAGCCGGCGCCGCGCAATGAAGGAGACATCATCGTCACCGCCAACCGCCGCGAGGAATCGCTGTCGCGCGTCGGTGTCGCGGTTGCGGTCGTCACCGCGCAGCAGCTTCAGTTGCAGGAAGTGCGCGCACCGCTCGATCTGGCGCGCGTCGTGCCCGGCTTCCAGGCGGCCACGGCGGGATTGACCGGCGCGCCGGTCTATATTTTGCGCGGGGTCGGCTTCGACACGCCCAACGCTTCCTCGACCGCGCCGGTGGGCACCTATGTCGACGAGGTCGCCTATGCCTATCCCTATATGTCGCTCGGCGCCAACTTCGACCTTGAGCGGGTGGAGGTGCTGAAGGGACCGCAGGGAACGCTGTACGGCCGGAATTCCACTGGCGGCCTCATCGACTTCATCAGCGCGAAGCCGACCAATACGCCGCAGGGCGCGATCACGCTCGGCTACGGCAATTACGACAGCTTCCTGGTCGAAGGTTTCGTCAGCGGGCCGATCAGCTCGACATTGAAGGCGCGCATCGGTTTCCAGAGCGACAATCGCGCGACCGGCTGGCAATATAGCGTGACCCGGCCGAACGAGCGGCTCGGCCAGCGTTACCGCCAGTCGATCCGTGGCACGCTGGCGTGGGAGCCGAGCGATCGCTTCAACGTGGTCGGCAGCGTCACCTATTGGGAGTTGCGCGGCGAGCCGCAGGCGCCGCAGGCGATCGCCTATCGTGGCAATGCGGCGCTTCAGAACCCGCTGCTGACGCAGAGCCTGATCCCCAATCCGACCGACAATCGCGCCGCCGACTGGACGCCGATCGGCCGCCAGCCGCAACGCGAGACGACCGGGATAACGCGCCCGTTCTATGATCTCAATTCGAAGTTTGTCGGCACGATGCTGAAGGCGAATCTGGACCTTTCCGATACCGTCTCGCTCGCCTCGCTGACGAGCTACAATCGCCTGAGCTTCCAGTCGATCGCGGAAACGAACGGTTCGCAGACCGAAAGCCAGACCGCGGTGTCGACCGGTCTTATCAAGTCCTTTGCGCAGGAACTGCGACTGATCGGCGACATGGGGCCGCTCAACTGGTCGGTGGGCGGCTATTACGCCGATGACGAGACGTACGAGTATAATTACGGCTATGTCGACGAACTCTCCACGATCGTCGGCCTTCGTGCCGCCGCGCGCGGGTTGAATGCCGCGCGCGGGTTCCCGGTCAATCCGACCCTGCTCGCGACCAGCTTCCGCAACTATTCGGGTGTCGGCCGCTACAAGAACCGCGTTCTGGCGGGCTTTGCCAATGCCGAGTACAAGATCTCTGACTCCGTCAAATTGTCCGCCGGCGCGCGCTATACCGAGGATCGCCTGCGCGGATCGGGATGCGGTCAGGACGTCAACGGCAACAACGTCCCTCTCGTCAATTTCCTTTATCCCGTATTGACCGGCAATCCGACGTTGCAGGGCATCCAGCCGGGCGGCTGCTATACCCTGACGCTCGACAACAGCAGGTTTGCACTGGCGGAGCAGGGGCAGACCCAGGACAATGTCAGCTGGCGAGTGCGGGCCGACTTCACCCCCAGCGACACGACGCTATTCTATGCCAGCGTCAGCCGCGGCTACAAGGCAGGTGTGTTCCCGGTGCTCGCTGCCTCCAACGCGAGCCAGCTGCAGCCGGTGACGCAGGAGAAGTTGACCGCCTATGAAGGCGGCGTGAAACTGAACCTGCTCGACCGGCGCTGGCAACTCAACGCCTCGGCCTATTATTACGACTATATCAATCGACAGGTATTCGGGCGCATCCCCGATCTTGTCTTCGGAACGCTGCAACGGATCGTCAATATTCCGAAGTCGGAAGTCTATGGTGCGGAGCTCGATACCATATTCCGCCTGACCGATACGCTGCGGGTGCAGGCTGCCGGCTCCTATCTTCATACCGAGGTGAAGGAATATATCGGCTACAATAATGCCGTCAGCGCGCAGCTGGTGAATTATGCGGGCGCGTCGCTGCCCTATTCACCCAAGTGGCAATTCAACGGCTCGATCGTGAACGACATGCCGATTGCCGACAATGTGAAGCTCTTCACCTCGGTATTCGGCAGCTATCAATCGCGGTCGTCCAGCGTTCTGGGCGAAGAGGATGGCTTCGGGATCAAGGGATACGGCCTCCTTGGCGCGAAGGTCGGCATCCATGACGCCGCCGACGCCTGGGGGATCGAGGGCTATGTGTCGAACCTCACCAATACCTATTACTGGACCAGCGCGCAGCGTCAGTCGGAAACGCTGGTACGTTACACCGGGATGCCGCGGATGTACGGCGTGCGCGCCTCGTTCCGCTTCTGATCATGGGCGACGATCTTCAATATGTCCGCGTCACACGGGAAGGGCCACTGACGCTCGTCACGCTGGCGCGACCCGAGCGGCTGAACGCTCTTCACACGGCCGCGCATAACGAACTGGCGACGGTGTTTGACGACTTCGCCACCGATCCAGCGCAATGGGTCGCGATCGTAACCGGGGAGGGGCGCGCCTTCTGCGCGGGCAACGACCTGCGTTACCAGGCGGAGGGCGGTAGCCTGGAGCGGCCGCCCTCCGGGTTTGGCGGGCTGACCAGCCGCGTCGACCTGAACAAGCCGGTGATCGCGGCGGTGAACGGCGTCGCGATGGGCGGCGGATGCGAGATCGCGCTGGCGTGCGACATCGTGATCGCGGCGGCGGAGGCAGAGTTCGCGCTTCCTGAGCCGCGCGTCGGACTGGCGGCGTTGGCGGGCGGCCTCCATCGCCTGCCGCGTGCGATCGGCTGGCAACGCGCGATGGGCATGATCCTGACCGGGCGGCGCGTATCGGCGGCAGAGGCGTGCGATCTCGGCTTCGTCAATGCGGTGGTGCCGGGTGCCGACCTGTTGGCGGAGGCGCGGCGCTGGGCGGGGATGATCCTCGAATGCAGCCCGCTGGCGATCCGCGCGGCCAAGGAGATCGCGCGCGACGGCCTGGCGAAGCCCGCGCTCGTCGATGCGATCGATGGACAGCGCGAGGGAGCGGCGCTGCGCGCGATGCTCGCATCGGACGATTATCGCGAAGGACCACGGGCGTTCGCCGAAAAGCGCCCCCCGGCATGGAAGGGGCGGTAGTCGCTAGATCGCCCGCCAGCAGGGCATCCCGTCCGGGCCCGGGCCAACGATCCCCCGGGCACCGACGATCTCCTCTCCTGCCAACACCGCCAGTGATGACGGATCGGTCGCCTCCACCCGTGCCGCCACGCGCCGACCCTCGGCGGTCCGCAGCAGAACGGCGCCGTGACGCGGCGCCTCTTCGCGGTCGTAGAGGATCGTGCCGGTCTCGACGGTCGCGGGCCCACGGTGGTCCTGATCGAGCGGGGGCGGCGGGGCGGCGGCGATATCACAACGGATCGTATCGGCGATTGGCCCGGTGGCGGGCGCCGAACCCAGGACGAGGGCGTGGTGCTTGGTCACATATTCGCCCTGACCGTACAGCAATCCGATACCGCCTCCGCGCAACCGCTCCACCATCGCGACGGCGGCATGGGTCATATAGTTGTTGAGCGGCGCGCCGAAGAAGGTGAGCCCGCCGGCGACCGAGAGGGGCGCGTTCTCGGCAAGGTCGAGCACGCGCCGCGCCATCTTGGGTACGCAGGGGAAGCAGGAATAGAGTTCGACCGCGTCGAAGCCATCGCGCGCCAGCCCGGCCGCTGCCGTGAGCACCGCATCCATCGCCGGCGAGCGAGCGAAGGTCGCGCGATGCAATATGTCGCGGGGCTCATCCGCCGCCGCGCCGCCGTGGACGTAGATCAGCCGCTCCTCGGGCACGCCCATCGCGATCGCGCGGGCATGGCTGGTCAGGATCACCGCCGCACCCTGATTGACGATCGGGTTGGCGACCATCAGCTTGCGATAGGGCGAGGCGATCAGACGATTGCCGTCGTCGGGTGAAAGGATCTGTGCCGGCGTGACCTTCCGCTTGATCCATGCGGTGTCTCGCGTGCGGGCCACTGCTGCATTGTTGGCCCAGATCGTCGCGCTCTCCGCTGCCGCCTCGTCCAGCGTCTGCCCCCAGGCGGCGCGGGTCGCGGCCTCGTACAGCGGATAGACATTGACCGGGCTGGTAAGCTCGAGCGCGCGAGCGGCGGGGGACTGATAGTCGCCGCCGCGCACTGGCCGAAAATCGGGGATCGGATCGGGCCATGGGAGGGCAAGGCCGGCGCGGCGTGCGCGGCGCACGTTATCCTCTGCCTCGCCGCCGCATATGGCCGCGCTGTCGATCTCCCCGCGCGCGATCGCCAGCGCGGCCTCGTGCAGCAACAGCGTCGGCGTCTGCCCACCGACCGGATGATAGCGCGCGTCGAGCGTCGGACGGCCGAGCCGGTCGGCGACGGTGGCGCATGGGTCGGGATAGGGCCAGCTGATTTCGTTGATGATGTCGAGCCGGTCGAGCGCCGCGATCATGCCGCCGCCGGCGTCGCGGTCCGCCGCCCAGAGGGCATGCGCCATCAGGTCCGCCGGGTCCAGCGCGCGGGCGAGATCCTCGGGCCGGTCGGCGACCTCGCCGACGCCGACGATCACGGGCTGCCGGTGGGCAATGGTCATTGCGGGCTTTCCTTGGACTACAGAATGACGTTCGCTATACAGAACGGCTCTGGCTCGCAAGCGGGAGGCGGCAGTGAATACCCACGCTTATGTTTTCATTGGCCCCGGAGCCTGGGGCTTCACCTTTCAGGCAGATGCGGCAAATCTGCCGGTTGATCGCGGCCCCTGGTCATTTTTCCGCAATGCATCGATCCCGCCCGTGGGCGAGGGATCGGTGGAAGAGGCGCGGGTGCTGAACGATCTGAAAACGCGCGGTTTCAGCCTGCAGCCCTTTTGATTTCTATATTCGCCATAAAGAATGATATTCTCCATCTTGACAGGGGCGGGTGGCAGTCGAATATCGTGACGGATCGATCGGAGAGAGATGATGGCGACGACCGCCGACCCCCAGACGCCGGCCCGGCCGGCGAAGCCGACGCTGGACTCGTTGAGCCCCAGCCAGATCGAGGCGATCCGCCGCATTCCACCGCATGATGGCGGACAGAAGCCGACACCGATCGCCGACTGGCTGGAGCCGGTCATCAAGAAGACGCGGCCCGCGTCGATCTTTCTGGACCGCGAGCGCTTCGACCTCGAACAGCGCTCGATCTTTCGCCGCCTGCCGGTGCCGCTGATGCCGTCCGCGCGCCTGCCCGAACCGGGAGACGCGGTGGCCTTTGACGGTTACGGCCCTGCGCTGATCGTCGCGCGCGACAAGGACGGGGTGGTACGCACCTTCCACAATGCGTGCCAGCACAAGGGGTCCAAGCTGATTGAGCAGTGTGAGGTGCACAAGGCGGCGCGCTTCATTTGCCCGTATCACAGCTGGACCTACGGTCTCGACGGCCGCCTGCTCGCAGCGGCGCGGTCTGAAATGTTCACTGACTTCGACAAGGCGGATTACAAGCTCAGCCAGCTGCCGACGCGCGAATATGCCGGCATGATCTGGGGCGTGCTTGACCCCGAGGTGACGCCGGACTGGAGCGCGATGGAGCCGGAGGGGGCAGGCGGCTTCGCCGACGATATGCGGCACCTCGGCATCCCCAATGCCTATCTTTACGGCCATAAACGCTTCGAGATCGCGGCGAACTGGAAGCTGGTGCTTGAGCCGTTCATGGAAAGCTACCACGTCACACGGCTGCATGCGTCGTCGATCGGCGACCTGTTCACCGATATGGCGAGTATCTGCACGAAGCTGGGACCGCACCAGCGCAAGGTGGCGGGGAAGATTCAATTTCAACCAAGCGATCTCGATATTCCGGGGGAAAACATCCACAAAACGGTGACGCACGCCTATCAGGTGTTTCCGAACGGCACGATCGTCACCAGCCCGTATTACATCAGCATGATGGTGCTGATGCCGATCGCGCCCGACAAAACCAACGTCGATTATTACATGCTGCTGCCGCGCAAGCCCGACAGTGAAAAGGCGGAGAGCATTGCCGCGCGCTCCTACGAGCTGATCTTGAAGGTGTTCGGGGGTGAGGATTTCCGTGCCGCGACGATCACACAGGAGGGGCTGGCCTCCGGCGGGCTCAAGACGGTGACCTATGGCGGGATGGAGAACACGATCCCGACCTATTACGATCAGCTCGAAAGCCATTTCCTGACCAATGAGCGGGGCTGACCCGCTCCCCCCGTTTCAGGCCGGGGCACCCGTCCGGCTCCTCAGGGCGTATCCAGGGCCGCGATAAGTGCCGCCGCGCGCCAGGCGATCGCCATGACGGGCGCAAAGGTGTTGCCCGCCGGGATCTCGGGGAAGATCGAGAGATCGACGACATGCAGCCCGTCGACACCACGCACCCGTGTCTGTGGATCGACGACGGACGCGGCGTCCGTTCCCATCCGGCAGGTGCCGGCGGCGTGATAGGCGGTCGTTCCCATCGTGCGATAGGCGTCGAGGATCGCCGCCTCGTCGTCTAGCGCCGCCCCCGGCCGGACCTCCCCGACGACCGCGTCGGCAAGCGGCGCGCGCGACATGAGATCGCGGACGTAGCGGACCGCACCGACCATTGTCCGACGATCCTGGGCGTCGGCGAAGAAATCGAGTGTTGATAACGGCAGCGCGGCGGGATCGGCCGAGGTGATGCGCACCGTTCCCGTCGATCGCGGGCGCAGCGGATAAACCGCCACCTGCATCCCCGGCGCGTCTTCCATCTTCAACGTCGCCGCGCTCTTGTCGATCGAGAAGGGCGCTGCGATCAACTGGGCGTCGGGGCGGGGAAGGTCGGGGCGGGTGCGGATGTGGCCCAGGACATCGTAAGCCGCACTGGCCATCGGGCCGTTATGCGCCAGATAATAGCGGATCACGTTGCGGATCAGGCGCCAGCCGCCGAACTCGGCGTTGATGGACAGGCCCGGCCGCACCCGCCATTGCATCGCCAGCGCGCAATGTTCCTTCAGGTTCTCGCCCACTTCCCCGCGATCGGCGAGCACGGAAATGCCGAGCCGGGTGAGCAACGCGGCGGGGCCGATCCCGGACCGTTGCAGCAAGGCGGGTGAGGCGAGGGTGCCGCAAGCCAGGATCACGCGCCGCGCGGCGAAGATGCGATGCTCACCGTTCACGATCGCCTTCACGCCGGTCGCGCGGCGATCGTCGAAGCGGATCGTTTCCACACTGGCATTCGTCACGATCGTCAGGTTCGCCCGACCGCGCGCCGGCCGAAGAAACGCGCGCGCCGCGCTCTGGCGGCGGCCGCCATAAATGGTCGATGGGCAATAGCCGATCTTGGCACGATCGTCGGGATGATTGACGTCGTCCTGCACGTCCAGCCCGGCTGCAGCCCCCGCGGCGATCAGGCGGTCGAGCAGCGGATGGCGAGGGGGTAGAGAGACGCGGAGCGGCCCGGCCTTGCCCCGCGCCACGCCGCTGCCGAGCGGGTGGGTTTCCGCCGCTTCGTAGATCGGGGCGATGTGGCGCCAGCTCCACTGCTCACCCGCCGCCTGGGCCAGTGCCTCGATGTCGGCGGGCTGGCTGCGGACGTACATCATGCCGTTGGTAGAGGAGGATCCCCCCAGCGTGCGCCCGCGCACCCAATAGGCCGGCGGCGCATTGCTGCCCGCGCCCGCGACCGCCTGAAACGGCCAGACATGGGCGGGATCGCTGAGGATCTTCGCCACCCCACGCGGCATATGGATGAAGGGGTGGGTGTCGGCCGGCCCCGCCTCCAGCAGCAGGACCTGGCGGGACGGATCGGCGGACAGCCGCTCGGCCAGGACGCAGCCCGCGGTGCCGCCACCGACGATCAGCGTATCGAAGACAAGCTCGCCGGGCGGAAGGTCTGCGGGCGTCGCGTCAGTGACCAAGGCGCACGATCCCGCGCAGCCGAACCTCGCGGCAGCGATCCGTGACACGCGGGGCGATCGACCCCTCCGGCAGCGCCCCGGTCGAGAAGCGGGTGCGGCGGATCACGTTACCGACGATGCTCGACGTCAACCGGCCGCCGGCCGGCGTCCGACAATCGGCGTCCCCGCTCCCTGTTCGATCAGGCGACATGTTGTTGCTCGACGTTCCAGACGATCGGCAGCTTTTCCATCGCCATGACGACACCGGCCCGCCATTCGGGCGCAAATCCATCGGCGAGCTGGAATCGCGGGATGCGACGTAGAAATTCCGTGACGAAGATGCGCATCTCCGCCTTTGCGAGATAATGGCCGAGGCACAGGTGGGGCCCGGTCGAAAAGCTGACGTGCTGCCGCCGCTGACGATCGATGTCGAACGTCTCGGGATCGGGGTTGCGACGATCGTCGAGTCCGGCCAGCGTCATCGGCGCGACGATCATCTCGCCTTCCTTCAACTGCGCGCCCGCGAAATCCATGTCGCGGCGGATCAGCCGCACGCCGTTGGTGACCGGAAAGCGCCGCATCGATTCATCGATATATTTGGGGATCACGTCGGGCTCGACGCGCAGCCGATCCTGGATGTCGGGATGCTGCGCAAGGAAGTGAAAGGAAAATGTCAGCGCGTTCGCGACGGTGTCGAGACCGGCGACGAAGAGCAGGAAGGCGATCGACAGCAGTTCGTCCATCGTCAGCTTGCGCCCATCGACTTCCTCCGCGACGAGCCGGCTGAACAGGTCATCGCGCGGCTGTTCCATGCGCGCGCGCAGCACCGTCTCCAGCTCGAAGAAGATCTGGCGCTGCAACTCGATGCGGCGTTCGGCCGGAATGTGGCTGAAGAATTCGGTGACGATCTGCCGGAACTCGATGTAGCGGTCGAGCGGCAGGCCAGCGAGCTCCATGAAGACGGTGACGGGGTAGAGCGCGCCGAGTTGCTCCGCGAAGTCGCAGCCACCGTCGGCATAGACCTTGTCGATCAGCCGCTCGGCCCAGTCCTGCATCTGCCCCTCAAGGTCGGATACCATGCGCGGCGTGAAATGGCGCATCAGCATCTTGCGATACGGCGTATGCTCGGGGGGATCGAGGTTGATCGGGATCGCCTGGAACGGGCTCTGCGTTTTGGGGATTTCGATCTCGCGATTGGAGAAGCTCGATGAATCCTTGATCACCTGCTCGATCAGGTCGAAACGGGTGACGAGCCAGTGGCCGCCGTTGCGCGGTGTCCAGAATATCTCGGGTGCTTCCTGCTGCATCTCGCGATAGCCGGTATGCAGGTCGCGCAGCAGCCGAGGATCAGTGTAAATGTCGAAACGATATACCTGATCGGGCCGAACGTGCGGCGGTATGTCGACTTCGGCGGAGCTGGGGGTGTGCATCGCCAGGTCATCCTCTCGTATTCGCGGGGCGGGGCCATTGCCCTTGCCCAAGGGTTTAGTCGGCAAGTCAGCAGTGTCAATATATCAGAAAGGCATTCTCCTGTGAGAATGAAGATGGCGTTCGGACTTGTGATGGCGTCAGCCTTCGCTATGAAGAAGGGCATTCTCGACATCGCATGGCCGGGGAGGGAAAGCCGATGGCGACAGCGATCAACATCCACCCGATCGGCTCATCCTCCGCCGTCACCGGCGCCGCGTCGTCGGTCGCGACGCGCTGTGCGCCGTGAGGGCCGCTGACCGTCGCGCGCCTGCCGCTATGGCTGCCTATCGCTGTTTCCGCCTTATCCAACTGGAGTTTTTCGATGACCGCCACCTATGACACGTCGCTTGGCCTCTACATCGGCGGCGAGTGGCTGCACGCCGACGGACGCGACGCGCACGAGGTTCTCAATCCGGCCACGGGACGGGGCCAGGCGCGATTGCCGCTGGCGACGACCGCGGACCTCGATCGCGCGCTGGAAGCGGCGGAGCGCGGCTTCAAGGCCTGGCGCGTGACCCCGCCCGAGGCGCGCGGGCAGGTGCTGCAAAAGACCGCGGCGTTGCTGCGCGAGCGGGCGGAGCGGATCGCCACGATCGCCACGCTCGAGCAAGGCAAGCCACGAGCGGAGGCGATCGGCGAAATCGGGCTGGCGGCGAGTCTGCTCGATTTTCACGCTGGCGAAGCGTTGCGTATCTATGGCCGCGTGCTGCCGCGGCCGGCGGGAACGCGGTCGCTCGTCCTGCAGCAGCCAATCGGCCCCGTGGCGGCGTTTTGCGCCTGGAACTTTCCGGCGCTCAACGTCGTGCGCAAGCTTGGTCCAGCGATCGCGGCTGGCTGCTCGATCATTCTGAAGCCGAGCGAGGAGACGGCGGGCACCGCCGTTGAGGTGATGCGCTGTTTTCAGGACGCGGGATTGCCGGGTGACGTCGCGCAATTGGTGTTCGGCGTGCCGGATACCATCTCGCGCCACCTGCTCGCCTCGCCGATTACGCGCAAGCTGAGCTTCACTGGTTCGGTGCCGGTGGGCAAACATCTGGCCAAGCTCGCCGCCGAAACGATGATGAAGGCGACGATGGAGCTCGGCGGGCATGGCCCGGTGCTGGTGTTCGACGATTGCGATCTCGAAAAGACGCTCGACACGCTGGTGGCACACAAGTTCAGGAATGCGGGGCAGGTTTGCATCGCGCCCACGCGCTTCTACGTGCAGGAGGGGATCTATGACCGCTTCGCCGCCGGCTTCGCCGAGCGGACCGGGCGGCTGAAGGTCGGCAGCGGGCTGGAGGCGGGCACGCAAATGGGGCCGATGGCCAATCCGCGCCGCCCCGCCGCGATCGCGGAGCTGGTGGAGGAGGCGCGCGCAGCCGGCGCGAAAGTGTTGACCGGCGGCGCGCGCGGGGAGGGCGAGGGTTTCTTCTTCACCCCCACCGTCCTCGCCGACGTGCCGCTCGAGGCGCGGGCGATGAACGAAGAGCCGTTCGGTCCGCTCGCCCTGCTTCGCCCCTTCGGTAGTGATGATGAGGCGATCGGCCATGCCAACCGGCTGCCGTTCGGCCTTGCCGCTTATTGTTTCACCGAGAACGGGCGGCGTCAGAACCGGCTTGGTGATGAGATCGAAGCAGGCATGGTTGCCATCAACGGCGTGCGCCTGAGCTGGCCCGACAGCCCTTTCGGCGGGATGAAGGACAGCGGCTACGGCTCCGAGGACGGACCCGAGGGCGTCGCGGCGCATATGGTGACCAAGACGGTGCACATGAGCTAAGGATATTCTCCATCAAGAATATCATTCTCAATTGTTGACATGGGCGTGGGTGACGATATCCCGGTCTGCAACAATGAGGAGAGGTGAAGTGGCGGCAACGGCGCGAATGCGGGGCGGGATCGGCGCGGACGGGCCGTTCTGGGATGCGCTCGAAAATGGCGAGTTTCGCATCGCGCGTTGCCGCAATTGCCACACCTGGATGATGCCGGCGCACTTCCGCTGCGGCACCTGCGGGTCATGGGAGATCGGCTGGGAAGAGGTCGCGCCAAAGGGCGTCGTCTATGCCTGGACCCGCAACCACATGGTGTCCGATGTGCTGAAGGAACGGCGCGGCGACCTGCCCTATGTCACCGTGCTGGTGGAACTTCCTCACGCCGGCGGCGTGCGGGTGCCGGGGATGCTGGTCGGGGATCCGCCGGATTTGGCATGCGGGATGCCGGTGAACGGCACCATCCATCCGGCGGAGGAACGCTCGCGTGGCTATGCCACGATGGTCTGGGAGGCGGCGGCATGAGCGGCTTCCGCGGTGCCACGGCGGTGGTCGGTATCGGCGCCACGCCCTATTACAAGCGGGGCACGTCGCCCGATCCGGAGATGAAGCTTGCGTTGCGTGCGATCGTCGCGGCAGCGGAGGACGCCGGCATCGACCCCTCCGACATCGATGGCTTCGTCTCTTACGGATCGGAGCGTAATACCGGGCAGAAATTGATGCCCGCGCTTGGGACCAAGTCGATGCGGTTCGCCGGCCTGTCCTGGACCCATGGCGGCGGTATTCCCGCCGCGGTGGGGCTCGCCGCGATGGCGATTCACAGCGGGCAAGCCGAGATCGTGGCGGTCTATCGCGCGATGGCGGAGGGGAGCAACCAGCGGCTTCAGGTCGCCGTCACGCAGGACGATACGCCGGCACAGTTCCTGGCCAACGGCATCGACATGGTGCTGCAACGCTCCGCCATGCGCACCCAGCGCATGATCGAAGTGGACGGCGTTCCCGCCTCCACGCTGGAGGCGATCGCGGCGGCGGCCTATCACCACGCGCAGAACAATCCTGGCGCGGCGGGGCATGGCACGCCCCTGACCCATGAAAAATACGCGGGCTCGCGCTTCATTTCCGAGCCCTATCACCTCTACGATTGCTCGCGTGAGAATGATGGCGCGGCCTGCGTCATCCTCGTCTCCGCGGAACGCGCCAGGACGCTCGGGCAGAAACCCGCCTATCTGCTCTCCTGTCCAATGGGCGCGTCGGCCCGGCAGGGTTCGCGCGAGGACAATCACGAACCCTATACCAGCGTCGGTATGATCGAACTCGCCGAGCGGATGTGGGCGGAGTCGGGCTACGGGCCGGAGGATGTCGACGTCGCGCAGATCTACGAGAATTTCACCGGCATGGCGGTGGGCTCGATCATCGATCACGGCTTTTGCACCGCAGCGACGGCGGGTGATTTCATCTGCCTCGACAATCTCGTTGCCCCCAATGGCGGTTTGCCGATCAACACATCGGGCGGCAACATCGCCGACGGCTTCATTCACGGCATGGGGCTGGTGCTGGAGGCGGTGCGACAGATCCGCGGCACCTCGACCAATCAAGTGCCGGGGGCGAAGCTGTCGATGATGGCGGGCGGCCCGGGCGATTCATGCACCAGCACCTGCCTGTTCGGTTCCGAGGAGACGCTGACGCGATGAGCAGCAACGGACTCCTCCACGACGGCATCCGCTATTGGGCGCGGCGTAGCCCCGAGAAGGCGGCGGTGGTTCTCGATGACGAACCGCCGCTCGACTATGCGACGCTCGAACGCTGGAGCGACGGCATCGCCGCGCGCCTTCAGACGATGGGGGTGGTGCCGGGCGACCGGGTCGCGATCGCGGCGGCCAATTGTCTGGCGTGGCCCGCCGTGGCGGTCGCCGTGCTGAAGACCGGGGCGATCATTGCCCCCATGAACGACCGGCTGCTCGGCGACGAACTCGCCTATCTCGCTGGCTACAGTGAGCCGCGCGTGATCGTCGCGGACGATGCGCGGCGCGCGTTAATCGAGGGCGCTGGGGTCACGGTGCCGATCCTGCCGCTGGAAACGGTCGAGGGCGATCGCGGCGGCGCGGACGCAGGCTGGGCGCCGGTCCGCGTCGACAGCGAAAGCGTCGCGCTGATCATGTTCACCAGCGGGTCGACGGCGCGGCCAAAGGGCGCGATGATGACGCACGGCAATTATCTCGCCAAATTCGCGGAGATGCGCCTGCTCGATGGCCGGCTGGGTGCGACGACACGATCGCTGATGCCGCTGGGCATGCATTCGTCGCCGGGGACGCCATGGGGCATCTTCTTCACCACGACGCTGGGCGGCACGCTCTACGCGACGCGAAAGTATCAGTCTGCGCGCACCCTGGCGACGCTGGCACGCGAGCGGATCGATTTCTTCCTGGGCGTGCCGATGATCTACGAACAGATCGCACGCGAGCCGGAGTTTGCGGACGCGGACCTTTCGGCGCTCACCTTCGCACGGGTCGGCGGGGCGACGCCGACCCCGGAGATGCTCGCCGCGTGGCGGGCGAAGGGCGTCATCGTCCGCCAGCTTTACGGCATGACCGAGGTCGGTGGCGGTTCGATCATCGCGACGGAGGAGGAGGCGCGGACGCGCCCCATGTCCTGCGGGCGCGGTCTCGCCTTCTCGCGCTTTCGCATCGTGCGGGATGACGGAGCGCCCTGCGACCCTGGTGAGGCGGGGCATATCCTGCTGCAAGGCCCCGGAATGATGACCGGCTATTGGCGCGAACCCGAAGCGACGGCCGCAGCGCTCCGGGACGGGTGGATGCACACCGGCGACATCGGGATGGCGGACGAGGACGGCTATTTCACGTTCCTTGACCGCTCGAAGGAGATGATCAAATCGGGTGGCTTCAACGTCTCGCCATCCGAAATAGAGGCGGTGTTGATGCGGCTCGACGGTGTCGTCGAATGCGCGGTCTTCGGCGTCGCGGACGAAAAGTTCGCGGAGGTGCCCTTTGCCTGCGTCACCGTCCGCGATGGTGGCCCGGATGCGGATGCCATTCGCGCGCATTGTGGCGCCTTGCTCGCGCGCTTCAAGGTGCCTGCGTATGTCGCCACAAGCGTCGAACCACTGCCACGACTGGCGAACGAGAAGATCGATCGCCGGTCGTTGAAATTGAGGCACGCGGTGTTGCCGGGGGATCGCTGAACCGACGGCGACCGACGTTCACCCGGCCGCCCTGATCCGTTCGATGAGCCAGCGCAGGCCGGGGTCGCTGCGCCGCGTCAGGTGGTATGGCGCCATCTCGATACGCGGCGAGCGAGCAATGTAGCGACCGGAGGGGCTGGACGCGGTGCGCCACCTTTACGCAAAGCCATGCGCCATTATGTCGTTAGCCGCCGTGCAGCATCGGAGAGGTAAGCGAAATGCCGCAGCAGCAAAGCAAGAGCATCCTGCTCGTCGGAGCGTCGCGTGGCTTGGGAGAGGCGATGGCGCACGTGTTCGTCGCGCGGGGATGGCGGGTCGTCGGAACGGTGCGCAACGACAGCCCGAACGGCCTTCGTGAACTGGCGCGCGATCATCCCGATCAGGTCGGGATCGAACGGCTCGACATCATCGATCCCGATCAGATCGCCGCGCTCGGCCGGCGGCTCGCTGGCAGCGGCTTCGATATGTTGTTCGTCAATGCCGGAACAGCGAACCACGATCAGTCGGAAACGATCGCCGACACGTCGACCGAAGAATTCGTGCGCGTGATGGTCACCAACGCCCTCGGCGTGATGCGGGCCGTCGAAGGGTTGCAGGGCCTCGTTCGGGCGGATGGCGTGATCGGCGTGATGTCGTCGGGCCAGGGCAGTATCGCCAATAACGAAAAGGGCGGCCACGAGGTCTATCGCGGCAGCAAGGCGGCGCTCAACCAATATATGCGCAGCTATGCCGCGCGTCATGCAGGTGACGGGCGCGCACTGGCGCTCATGGCGCCGGGATGGATCCGCACCGAACTCGGCGGCCCCGAGGCGCCTTTCAGCGTGGAGGAAACCATCCCCGAGCTGGTCGATACGTTGATCGCCCAACAAGGGCGGGAGGGGCTGCGCTTCATCGATCGACATGGCGCGACGGTGCCCTGGTAACCGCTTTTCACCGATGAGCCGGGATCATAGGACCATCATCGCAAAATACCGACGGCATTCTCCCATGCCCGGCTGATCACAGCGGGTCGCTATCCGGTTACCGGGCCATCTCACGGTAGATGAGAACAGCCGTCGTTCGGTTCACGACCTGAAGTTTGCGCAAAATCGCACGGACATGCTGCTTGATGGTCATTTCCGACAGGCCAAGTTCGTAAGCGATCTGCTTGTTAAGTCCCCCGCCCGCCATGGCGTTGAGGACGCGGCGTTCTGCCGGTGTCAGTGACGCCAACCGCGCGGCGGCGTTCGATGTCGCCCGGGGAGCCGGCGCGTCCGCAGTACGCTGAAAAGCGCGTCCGCCATCGAGTACGGTGCGCAGTGCCGCAGTGATGTCCGGAATGGGCGCTGACTTTGACACGTACCCGCTTGCCCCCAGAGCGGCGATGTCGTCTTCCCACGCATATTGCTCGCTGCCGCTGATCACCAGGACGGGCGCCGCGGGAAACGTGCTGGCGACGTTGACGAATGTCGACACGCCCCGGCTGTCGGGAAGGTTCAGATCCAGGACGATGAGATCGAACGGGCCGGTCGCGCCGCGCGCGTCGGCAAGCGAAGCGACTTCGGTCGCCTGGACGTCGGGATCGATCGACGTCAGTGCGATGAGCGCGACGGCCCTGCACATCGGATGATCGTCGGCTACGAGCACCCGTAATGACACGAAACATGCCTCCCCTATTTGGGGAGCAGATAACAGAGTGTAGGCAAACAGAAAATCGTGAAATTGCAGGTTATTGGGTTTCAGGTTCGGCGCGGTGTGTCAAAAACGACTCTCACCCAGCGCCGGAAATCGGGCCGGCGCGCCCATTCGAGCATGGGTGCGCCAGCGGCGGCGGCGAGCCACACCGACGGTTTCACGTCTGCTTATCCGTCCAAATCGCCACAGAAGTGTAACGCGCTCTCCCTGAGAAGCCGCAAGGGATCGTCATAGCTCTAAAGTGTTAGATTGCCACGAAACCCCGGAATCCTCTTTCCATGCAGGTAGTCGCGGCATATCGTCGGCTTGCTCGACCATGGATTGATTCTGTTGTCCGGGCATACGCGCGATGACCCGGGATAAGATCTCGGGTTGATCGGCGTCGGTAGTTGTTGGCGTTTCGAAGTTCAGCAAGGTTGTTGGGCCCCAGGGGTGTCCGACAACGGAATTTGTACGCCATCATGACAGCGGACCGTTCCAGCCGGGGCGGTCTGCATTGTCCATCGACGGGGCAGCGCCCAGCGTAGGCCTGCCATTCTTTCACTGGAACCCGAACAGCACGCCTCGGCGCCGTCGCCGCGGTGTGACTTCATTAGGAGAGTGACAATGGCAAGCACGATTCAAGCGGCACTCGACGCGGGCCTGGACCCGATCGGGGCGGCGATCGCCCATTTCGGCTCGAGCAATCTCTTCGCGCCCCTGTCCTTCATGGAAGGCGACGAGGGTGATGAGGACGACGAGGGCGATGAGAATAACGAGAACGACGAGGGCAACGAGAACAACGAGGGCGATGAGGACAACGAAGGCGACGAGGGCAACGAGCGCGATAACGGCGACGAAAACAACGAGGGCGACGAAGCCGACGAAGGCAACGAGGACGACGAGGATAACGAGGGCGACGAGGGCAACGAACGCGACGAGGGCGACGAGGGCAACGAAGGCGATGAGGGCGACGAGCCCGACAATGACGACGAGGACAACGAGGGCGACGAGGGCGACGAGGGCGACGAGAATGACGAGGGTGACGAGGGTGACGAAGGCGACGAGAACAACGAGGACGATGAAGGCGACGAGAGCGACGCCGGCGACGAGGGTGATGAGGACAACGAGGGCGACGAAGTCGACAATGGCGACGAGGGCAATGAGGACGACGAGGGCAATGAGAACGACGAGAACGACGAAAATAACGAGAATGACGAGGCAGACGAGGGCGATGAGGGCGACGAAAGCGACGAGAGCGACGAGGATGATGAAGGCGATGAAGGCGACGAGAATGACGAGAGCGACGAGAACGATGAGGGCGATGAGAATGACGAGAGCAGCGTAGGCAACACCGACGAAGGCAATGAGTCGGACGAGAACGACGAGGGTAACGAGAACGACGAGGGCAACGAGAACAACGAGGGCGACGAGGGTAACGAGAACGACGAGGGCAATGAGGACGACGAGGACGACGAAGGCGACGAGGCCGACGAGAATGACGAGGGCGACGAGGCCGACGAGGGTGACGAGGACAACGAAGGCAACGAAGCCGATGAAGCCGGCGACGAGGACGACGAATATAACGAGTCCGACGATGCCGGTAACGAGGACGATGAGGGCAACGAGCAGGACGAGGGCGACGAGGGCGACGAAGCCGACGAGAATAACGAGGCCGACGAGGGTGATGAGGGCGACGAGCCCGATAATGACGACGAGGACGACGAGGACAACGAGAGCGACGAGGGCGATGAAGACAACGAGTCCGATGAGGGCGACGAGGGCGATGAAGCCGACGAGGGCGACGAGAACGACGAGGACAATGAAGGCGACGAGCCCGATGACGGCGATGAGTCCGACGAGGGCGACGAGTTCGACGAGGGTGACGAAAATGACGAGGATGACGAGGGCGACGAAGGTGACGAGTCCGACGAGGGCGACGAGGATACCAATGACGATGCCAACGGCGACGAAGGCAACGAAGGCGATGAGGGCGACGAAACCGACGGGTTCGGTGCCTGATCGCATCTCGCTCTGAACTGCATGTCACGGCGGTGACGCCGTGACATGCACCAGGACGGAAGGCTCTGATGCCGGCCTTCCCGATGACACCTCCGACACCTGCTCCCGGCCCTGGCCGGGAGCCTTTTCGCATCGCGGCGCATCGCGCGCCAAAGGCAGGAGATCATTTCGATGATCAGGCCGTTATTCGCATGCGGACTTGCGATCGTCGCGTCTGTTGCCGGAGGGCTTCTGCCCGTCCGGAACGGCGATGCCGATGCCGGACGGGTCGCGGCGACGCCGACGCCTTCCGATCGTCCGCCGCTTTACCGATCGTCGGTCGTCGGCACGGACTTCGATTTCATCACCGACCGTGACCCGAGCGCGTTCGATGCCCTGCGGTTCGTGGCGCTCAAGCCATTCGAGATGCCGGACAAGCGCGCCAATGACCGGCCGCTGATGAAGGATGCCTATGTCTTCGCCGCGCGCTATCGTGACGGCACGACGGTCGCCATCGCGGTCGATGCGGCGTTCGGCAGCAGGCCGGCGGCGGAGCAGGAGGCATCGCGCTATACGCTGCGGCTGGGTCGGCTGCCGTCGCTCTATCGTCGCCATTTGCGGCATATCGTGATCCACGAGGGCGGCGCGGACACGACCGCTTTCGCCGAGGACCGCGGGCATTTCCTCGTGCTCTATTCCGGCAACGCGACACGGCGCATCGGCACGCACGATCTGGAGGAGACGCTGTTCCACGAAGCCACGCACGCGGCGATCCAGCAGCAGTATCTGCCCCGCGCCGCGTGGAAGACGGCGCGCACCCGCGACGGCGCTTTTGTGACGCATTACGCCGAGACGGACGAGCAGGAGGATTTCGCCGAGTCGGCGTTGTTCGCCTACACGCTCATCAAACATCCCGAGCGTTTTCCGGTCGCGGAGCGGGAAAGGATCGAGCGGCAGATTCCCCATCGCATAGACTTTTTCCGGACCGTCTATGTCGATTGAGCCGGCGATGACCGATGCTGCCGCGCGACGCCAGGTCGCCGCGGGGGATACGGGTAACGTGGCGATCCCCGCCGCGCTTTCGACCGGGCAGATGGCGCAGCACCGGATGTCGGACTGGCTGGAGCTCCACAATGTCAGCGCGATGGCCTGCCAACGCCTCATCGCCGATATTCCGATGCCCCAACCATCGAGGATCGTGACGCTGACGACCTGGACAGCGCCATGTCTCGCCGCCGCCTGGGAGATGACGCAGCGGGCCATGCAAGGGCTGTTCCCCGCGCAAGCGGATATCGTCACCGCAACCTTCGACCACACCGAGAAGACCCGGATCGAACGCTCAGCAACCCGGCCCCGAGCGGTAACCCTCGATAATGGTGCCGGGGCGTTTCCGACGATCGTCTATTCCTACGAAGGCGATCCCGGAGATCTGCTGATGCTGGCGCATGAATTTGGTCATGCGCTGCAATTGCGGATGAGCGAGCGACGCTTCGTTCCTCCCGTCATCAGGGAGACGTGCGCGTTTCTGGCCGAGCGCGCGTTGCTGGCCGCGACACGGATTGGCGATCCGCTGTGCTACAGATATCTCAGGGAAGCGGCATGGGCCGATGACGCGCGCTATTTCGGGCGAAACCGCGACCTGCTTGAGCATGCACTGGCGCGCCCGGACACCGCCTATCGCTATGCCTGGAATTATCCGATCGCGCGGTACATGGCGATCTGCATCGATCGCTATGGTTCGCCGGATCAAAGCCTGGCGCTTTTTCGCGGCCGCCTGACCGTTTCCGATCTGCTGGACTGGGCGCCGCGCGTCGCGTGCGCCTAATCGCTCGCCCTTTCCACGGACAAACCCCTGACGGGGCTGGCGACGTTTGCGGGGACGGTTCGGGTCGAAGCCGCCGGTCTTTGGGCACCGCCCGACCAGTCCGACCAATTGTTGGCGTTGGCACGGTAGCTGTCGTTCGGATCGTAGATGGGCCCGATGCCACCGGCCAGCTCGGCGGCCTGAGCCCGGCCGATGATATTCAGCAGCGTCATCGCAAAGACATATGCATCGCGGCGGACGCTGGCGAGCGTGACGCGGCTGCCCAGCAACTCCTGTTCGGCGTTCAGCACGTCGATCAGATCGCGGGCGCCGATGGTCTGCTCGATCTTGACGCTGTCCAACGAAATCTGGTTCGCGGCGATCGCGGCGGTGTTCGCGTCGATCGCGTTCAGCGCATTGCGCCAGCCGGCGAAAGCGGCGCGCGCACTCGCCACTGCCAGCCGTTCCGCGGCGATCGCTTGCTCGATCTGCTGGGCGCTGAGATCGGCGGCCTGCCGCACGCGCGCGCCGACCGCGCCGCCCTGGTATAGCGGCCAGCGCAATACCATGCCGGCGCTGACGTCGGTCGCACTGTTGATCAGCGTTCCTCGCGGCAGCCCGAGGCGGCGATCGGCGGTCCCGAGCGCATTGGCGTAGGTTGACGACACAAACGCCGACAGGACCGGCTGCCGCTCTCCCTTGGTCGCTTCGACCGTCAATCGAGCGGCGCGCACGCGCTCCACGAGCGCCGCGAGATCGAGATTGCCGTCGAGCGCGGCAGCCTCCGCCGCCTCCGCGCTGATGGGGAGGGGCGGCAAGGGCGGGAGCGGTTCGAGAATGTCGGCGCGCGCGCCCACGACCCGCTCGAAATTCTCCTCCGATGCCTGCAGGCGCCCCTGCGACAGCGCCAGATTGCTCCGCGCCAGTAGCAGCCGCGCCTCCGATTGCGCGACATCGGCCTTCGTGAGGTCGTTGACGCGGAAGCGGTCCTGCGCCGCCTTCAGGTTCGCTTCGAGCACGCGCACCTGATCGATGTTGAGCGCCCGGATCTCGCGATCCCGCAGCAGATCGGCATAGGCGGTCGTCGCCTCGACCAGCACTTCGCCCTCGGTCGCACGCAGGTCGTATCGCCCCGCGCTCACCAGCGCCCGCGAGGCTTTCACCGTGTTGCGGATCCGGCCCCCCGTGAACAGGATTTGCTCGACATCGCCGGCGACGGTGATGTCGCGGCCAAGGCCGAGATTGCGCGTGGTGTGCACGTCCTGTTCGAACACCGTCCGGGCGGCAAGCTGTGGACGCCCCTCTGACCGTGCGAGGGCGACCCCGCTGTCCAGGCGGCGCAGCGCGGCGCGCTCGCTCATCAATGTCGGGCTGGTCTGATAGGTGCGCTGCAGCGCCTGATACAGCGTGCGAACCGGGGGCAGTGGAGAGCCGCTGCGCGGCGCGGTCGTCTGCAATGGTGTCGCGGTCCTGATCGGCGAAACGGTTTGCGCCACCGCCGATTGGGCACCGACGATGGTGGCTGCGATCGCGATTGGCCATGCGGATGTGCTCATGCTCCTCGTCCTCCCCGTCTGACCCACGCGCATGCTTGGCCCCGAGCCCGGCCAACTGGCCGGGCGGTCCGCCGTCCGATCTCGTCGCTGACGCTGCTCGATGTGGCTGCTCGCCCGGTGTGCGCCGGGCGGACAGTGGTGCGCCGGGCTATTCCGCCGGCAGGACCGCCAGCTTTCGTCCGAGCGGCAGCGCGTCGAGCAGGATCGTCATTCCGTCGGCGTTGCGACGCTTGAACGCGACGCCAACCTTGATGAAGATGTCTTTGCCGCCATCGTCGCGCTCGCGGATCGCAAAGACGTCGAAATCGGGTCGGTGGCTGTCGGACATTCGATTACTCCCCCTTCGTGCAACTGATCTTGCGGCGTCATGATCGTGTGAGGTTCGGTCGCACCGCGCCCATCAACGGCTCGCGCACGGCGTGGATCGGCGCTGAGTCGGACTTGATCTCGCGCAGGACGCCGGCATCGAGATTGTAGCGGTGCGTCGAGCGGAAGATCTTCAGCGGGACGCGCGTGAGCACCACCATGATGCCGCCCGCGCCGGTGAAATCCGCGATCGTCGTACCGAGATCGTTCTTCAGGGCGTCACGAAAGCTGGTGTCCGGCTCGTCGACGATCAGGATCTGCGGATCGTGATACAGGGCGCGGGCAAGGGCGAGTTGATGACGCTCGCCTTTGGAGAAGACGCTCCCGAGCGGGTCAAGGTGCGTTTGATATCCGTCGGGCAGCGCGGCGATCCGCTCATGCACCCCGGCGACGCGCGCGATCTGGACCAGCCGCTCGGGCGCGCCCACAGGGGCGAAACCGACGAGATTCTCCTCGATCGTCCCGTCGACGAAGTCGATACGCTGGGGGATATAGCCGATCGTCGTGGCGCCATCGTAAATCGACAGCCGTTCGATATCGATGCAGCCGAGCAAGACCTTGCCGCTCGCCCGCGGCATCCGGCCGATCAGCGTCTCGGCAAGAATGGTCTTGCCGGATCCCGCGCCACCGACGATCTCGATCGTCGATCCGGGCGCGAAGGCGGCGTTGACGTTGCGCAGGAGCGTCCGTTTCGTAAGCAGGCAGCGCACCGTCAGCTGCGACAGCGTCAACGCCGATACGGGCTCCGGCGTCGCCACCGGCCGGCGTGGTGCGGCCAGGATCTTGCTGAGATTCTGCCAGTTGCGCGATGCCTCCAGCATGTCCGGTATCTCGGCCAGGAAGCGCTCCGCGCGATTCACCACGTGCCGCGCGAGATACATGCTGGCCACCATCGCGCCGATCGTTATGTCGCCGTTGATCGTCTGATAGGCGCCGGCCGCGAGGGCGACATACTGGATCAGCAAGGCGACGTGCGACGCGGTGATCGAAAACCAGGCGGTCCAATCCTTCAGCTCGACCGCCGCGTCGCGCGTCCGGCGGCGCGCAGCGAGCCACCGTTGATTGTAGGCGGCGGTCATCTGCTGCGTTTCGATGACGTGGCGCGAGACAAGCAGGGCGTCCTTGAGCCCGACCACCGCCTCGCCCGCCGCGCTCGAGCGGGTCATCCGCTCGGTCTGAGTCATGTTGCGCGCCACATTGATGAGCGCAAGAACCACGAGCCCGACGACGACCACCCAGCCGATCAGCGGATCGATGACGAAGACGATGCCCAGGAAGACGGGTGACCACAGGAAGTCGAGGATCGTGATGAGCGAACCCGAGTGGAAGAAGCCGCGCAGTTGATCGGTTTCATTCAACCCGGCCGCCGGCTTCTTCCCGCCCTTCGCCAGGTAGCTTTCGCGCGCCTGCGAACTGAAGATATGCTGTTCGACGCCTTCCTGAAACTGGGCTCCGAAGCGGGCCATGATGCGCCGGCGAGCATAGTCCAGCAGCGTCATCACGCCGATCGTGATCGTCAGCAGCAGGAGGAGTGCGACCAAGGTTTCCCGCGATCGGGCGGGTAGAACGCGGTCGAACACCAGGATCATGAACAACGGGCCGGCAAGCTTGAGCAAGCCGTACACCAGGCTCATGACGATGGAGAAGAACAGGATGCCACGCATGCCGTGCAACGCCGCGCGTAGCGGATTGACCTGTTTGCTCTTGGACATCGGCCGACTACCCCTGCCGCAACGTCGGCGCTGTTACTTGCGCACCTGATTGACGTTGAAAGAAATGATCACGCGGTCGCCGGCGCGGCCGTGGTTCTTCGACATGTTGGTATCGACGCCGTGGTAAAGCCACGCCGGGAAGATCACCATTCGACCAGGAACCGGCTTGAAGTTTACCTTCGTCCAGCAGTCGCGTGGCCGTTTCTTCTTATTTTCGTATTTCGGCTGGTTCATGATGAGGACGGTGCGGGGATCGACGAACTCGATCCGGCCGGCATTTTCAGGCGCTTGTATGTAATACACCCCGCTCCACAGGCTATTGGGATGGATGTGCGCGCGATTGCCGTTGCCCGGAGGATTGATGATCGACCACATGGTGGTGATCTTGAGTTGCTGATCCTTCGCATAGTGCAGCTCGTCGGCGATCCGCGCGAGAACCGCATCAACCTCGCTGACAATAGGCTGATAGGCCTCGTTCTTGTGAAGCGAGGTGCCGCTGTGCCAACTGCCTAGCTCTGCGGTGTTCGACTTGTTCACCGCGGTGCCGTGCTCGCGCTCGTCATATGTCAGCTGCAGCAACTTCTTGTTGAGCTGCTCGCAGTCCTCGACATCGTATTGATAGATCATCGTAGGAAAGTAGCTGTTCTGAACGAACCGCTCGGCGGCTACCGTGGTCCGATTGCCGCCTTCGCGAAGCACGAGCTTGGGCTTCGGCGTGACGCTCGGCACTCTGCTGAGCGTATCAGACTCGGCTTTCATATAGGCTGTCGACATTGCACCTCTCCCTCCGATCAGTGCTCCACGACAGACAGCGCAGACCGGCGCCAATCCGTGGAGAACAGGTAACTGTTCGATGAGTCGGCGGTCGGGCCGCCGGGCTCGGGCAAGGCGATCGGCAGGCCTACATTGGGCCGTCGTCCGATCAGGCGGCCGACCCGAAACCCCTTCCGGCGCCGAGTTTGCCGCGACTCGCTCATGCCATGGATGTATCTTTGTTTGCTGGAAAAGTTTCGTCAACGAATATTTAAATACAAAATTACTACACCATTCGAGGTAGAAAGCGGTTTGCGTCAATCAAAAGTATTTACGTGATGATATCGAAAGTTACATCGTGAGTTGTTGCACGAGCGGTTGTTTCAATCTGTCGGATATATTAGGAGGAATCGAAGCAAAAGGGGGTGTGGATCGTGACAGCCTTGGCGTTGGACCATCGCCGGACTTGGACAATCCGTCGGCCGCTGGCGATAGGGCTGGCGGCGCTTTTCGGGTTTTTCGCGTTCGTGATCGCCTGGGCGGTCAGCTTCACGATATCGGGCGCGGTGATCGGCAAGGGGCAGGTGCAGGTCACCGCCACCCGTATCGCGGTGCAACATCCGGTGGGCGGCGTCATCGCGCAGATCCTGGCGAGCGGCGGGGACAAGGTGCACGCCGGCGATGTGGTTCTTCGGCTCGACGATTCATCGCTCCGCGCCGAGCTTGCGGCGATCGAGGGCGAGCTGTTCGAATTGCTCGCGAATGAAGCGCGACTGGAGGCGGAGATTGCGGACCAGCGGACGTTGCCGCTCCACCCCTTGCTGCTGGACGCCGCGGCGCGCGATCCGGGGGTGAATGCGCTGGTGGCGCAGCAGCAGAGCCAGCTCACTGCACATTATCGGTCGCTTTGGACGCAGGTATCGCTGCTGGAGCAGCAGCGGGGTCAGATTTCCGCCGAAGGGGCCGGCGTCTTCGCGGCGCTTGCGGCGAAGCAGGACGAGCTGAAACTGCTGACCGAGGAACTCAACCGTGCGCTACAGAATATGCAGAACGGCTTTGTCACGCGAACGGTGGTCTCGAACCTGCAGCGCGATGTGATCAAGACGAAGGGCGAGGTCGGCAGCCTGATCGCCAAGCGCGCGGAACTGAGCGGCAAGGTGGCCGAACAGCGCCTCAAGACCTATGCGACGCCGCTCGAAAGCAAGGAGGTCAGCGCCGATCGCCTCAATCTGCTCCGCCAGCAATCGACGAAACTGATCGAGGCGCGCAGCGCGATCCTTTACAAGCTGGACAAGCTTCAGGTGCGCGCGCCGGTCAGCGGAAGCGTGTTCGACTCGAAGATGCTGGGACCGCGCTCGGTGATCGAGGCGGCCAAGCCGATCATGTACATCGTACCCGATGCCAAGCCGCGGCTGGTCGTCGTGCGGGTAGAGGCGACCGATATCGAGCAGGTGCATGTCGGGCAGCCCGCTGGCCTGCGGTTCACCACTTTCGGCAAACGCAGTACGCCGGTGATCCAGGGCTTCGTATCCGCCGTGTCGGCAGACGCGTTTCTGGATGAGAAGACCAAGTCGTCCTATTATTTCGTTGATGTCCAGATGATCGAATCCGAACTGACAAAGCTCGGCAGCGTCACATTGCTTCCGGGTATGCCGGTCGATGCGTTCCTGAAAACAGAGGATCGCTCACCGGCCAGCTACGTCATCGCGCCGATCGCGAATTTCTTTCAGCGGGCGTTCCGCGACTGAGCCGAGCAGCGTCCGCGTGACGCTGGCGAGCGCATCGAGTGTACGGTCGGCATCCTCGATCAGCTGACGCGCGAGGTCGACCGTCGATGCTCCGGCCGTGCAGGCGGTTTCGATACGTTGAGCCAGGCCGGCGACGCGCATCGCGCCGACCCCCGCCATGGCGCCGCGCATGGCGTGCGCTTCCGCCGCCGCCTCCGCGTGACGATCGTGCGCGATCAATTGCGCGATCCGTGCGGGGCGGGTGGTCAATTCACTCCGCATCATGGCGAGAATCCCGTCGAATTGCGCGTCACCGATCGCCTGCCGCACCCGTGCGAGCCTGCGATCATCGATAAGGGGCTCGCGCGCCGGGGCATGCGCCGCGCCGAATGTCGGCGGGCTGGTGGCATCCGCGAGTCGCACGATCTGATCGCCAAACACCGTGGGGTCGATCGGTTTCGCGAGCAGATCGGTGAATTCGGCGGTCCCGTAGCGATCGCGCCGGGCGTCGACGATGTCCGCGGTGAGCGCGACGATCGGTGTGCGGTGGCACGGACCATCCTGCGCGCGAATGATCCTCGTCGCTGCGAGTCCGTCCATCTCCGGCATGCGAATGTCCATCAGGATCAAATCGAACGGCTCCTGCGCAGCCATCTGAACCGCCTGGCGGCCGTTCTCCACGCTGCGGATGTTGTGCCCTGCGCGGCGCACCAGTGTCTCGATCAGCGTGCGATTGATCGCATTATCTTCGGCGAGGAGGATCGACAGGGCGCGCGAGGGCCGCACGGTCGGCGTGTCGGACGCACGCATCTCGCGCGCGACCGCGTCGAACGTCACGTCAATCACGAAGCGCGTCCCCGCCGCGGGCTGACTGTCGATCACGATCGTGCCGTCCATCGCCTCCACCAGCCGCTTCGTGATGGCAAGGCCCAGTCCGGTGCCGCCGAACCGCCGCGCTGTCGAGGCATCGGCCTGAACAAACGGGGCAAAGACGCGATCGATCGCGTCGGCGGTCATGCCGATGCCGGTATCGATAACCTCGAGGCGAACCCGACGTTGTGCGCCGGCCGCTGCGAGCCGGAGGCGGAGCTGGACGCTGCCCTGGTCCGTGAACTTGATCGCATTGCTGATGAGATTCGACAGTATTTGCCGCAGGCGTATGGGATCGCCGCGCAGATAGGTATCGCTGGTCGGGGGCTCGTCGAAGTGAAGAACGAGTCGCTTGCTGATCGCCGCGTGCTGGAAGAGGCCCAGCGTGGTGCGGCAGACATCGACGATGTCGAAGCCGGTCGACTCCAGCCTCAGGTGCCCGCTCTCGATCTTTGAAAAGGCGAGCACGTCGTCGAGGACTTTCATGAGCAGCGTCGCGGACTGTTCGAGGTTGGTGAAGAACCGTTCGCGCTCCTCGGCGGGGGGATCATGGCGCAGCAACTCGATCATCCCCAGCACGCCCGTCATCGGGGTGCGGATCTCATGGCTCATGATCGCCAGGAATGTGCTGCGCGCTTCGGCGGACGCCTTGGCGGCGTCGCGCGCGGCGATCAGTTCGGCGGCGGCCGCCACCTCCTCGCTGACGTCGCGGAAAATGCCGACCACGCCAACGATGGCGCCGTTGGGCGCACGCTCGGCCTGGCCGCTGGTTTCGACATGGCGGATCGAGCCATCGGGGCGAATGAGCCGCGCGCGCACCGTCCAGGGGCTTCCGTCGTCCAGCGCGCGTCGAAGGCTGCTGCGGACAATTTCGCGATCGTCGGGATGGTAGAAGGCGATCGCCTGATCGAGGGGGGGAGGTTGGTCTAGCGGATACCCGTGGATGCGGAAGACTTCCTCGGACCAGACCAGCGTGTTCGCGACCGAATCGAGACGCCAATGGCCGATGCCGGCGAGCGATTCAGCCATGCTGATCAGACGATGGCTCTCCTGCAGCTTCGCCATCGCCGCTTCGGTCTCCAACTCGGCCGCGCGACGGCGGCCGATGTCACGCACGCTGGCGACAAATTCCGCTGGCGCGCCGCTATCGTCACACAGCAGGCTGTAGGTCGCCTCCAGCCAGACATAACTGCCATCGCGGCAGCGCTGGCGATAGGCGCAGATGGGATTGACCGCGCCGTCGAGCAGGCTTTGCCAGACGCTGGCGACCCGGGCGCGGTCATCGGCATGAATGTCGGCGATCGGCGTTCCGCCGATCAGCTCCTCCGGTGCGAAGCCCAGAATCGTGCGGCTCGCCGGGGAGACGAAACGACGGACGCCATCAAGCCCGATGCGGACGATCATATCGTTCGAATGATCGGCAAGCAGGCGATACTGGCGCTCGCTGTCCGCGACGCGGCGCGTCGTCTCCTCACGCTCCACGAGAATCGCCGCGACCGGCATTTTGGCGATGACGATCACGGACAGGAAGACGTCGAGATAGAGCTGCCGCTGCGCCAGATCGGCGAATTGTGCCGCGATCGGCCCGACGCCGCGCAACGTCTCCATCGTGGCGATCGCCGCTACGATAACGATGCCCATCGCCGCGCCGAGCAGGCGCAGGCGAAACGTCGCCAGCGTCAGGGCGGGAAATATCAGGAACAGCGCGGGGATGTGGGCAATTTCGAAGATGAGGAACGTCACGCCGGCGACGACAGCCGCGATCGGCACGATCTCATAACAGCGGCGCGACCATATCAAGTCCCGCCCGCGTGTGACGCTGCCGACGAGGAATAGCGGGCCGGCGATGATCGTGCCGAACGCATCGGCGGCGAACCAGTCGCGCTGCAGCGGCAGAAACGGTGCGCCATCGATCAGCGCGACGGCCCCCGCACCGAACGTCGCGGCGGCGATCGGTGCCAGCGCGCCGGCGACCAGCAACATGACCGCAAGGTTCTGCGGTGCGGACAGCGGCACCGCGCGGTTGCACCACCGTTCAGCTGCGGCCAGGGCGAGGATGATTTCTAGCAGATTGGCCATGGGCCGTATCACCGCGATCGCGGGCGACGCGGCGATCACCGTATAGGTGACGGCAAAGCCGGTCGCCGCGCCGGCCAGGGCCCAGCGTCGATCGATGGTCGGGAAGCGCAGCAGTGTGATCAGCGCCGCGACATTGGCAAAAGTGATCGGGTGGCCCGCCTCGGCTGCCCGCAGGAAATGCGCGGCCAGGGTAAGCGCGGCGGTAAGCACCGCGGCCAACGCGAACAGGGAGGGCGGGTGGTAAAGCCATGCCGCCGCGAACGGCGCCTGGCGCGCGAGTCGATCCGGTGCGGGCGAACCGGTGAAGCTCATGCCCGCCTGGCTGGTTGGCGTGGATCAGCGCGATGCATCGGCAATGATCGTTCCGATCCGCATGTCTTCGGAACATCCTCCCCTCAGGTCATTCAACCGTCGAATCCGGCGCGAGCGCAAGAGCGATCGCGTCCCCCCGTCTCGGGGCCGGCGCCGGAGACATGGGAGCGCCGACCCCGCCGATGCCCGAGTGCTCGCGTACGTCCCGGCCACCGGATCGCCGACGCGCGGGGGGGTAAAGGGCACGCCGACGAGCTCGTGCCAGGAGCGGTCACCCTCCTCGCGGATCGTCCCATACCATGACGGCCGCGTCGCCGATCCGGCACTTTAGTGCTATATTGTCGAACACTTACGGGGTTTACGCGGGGCCGATCAGCGGGCTCGGCATCAGGGGGCAGGCGATGATGCGGATTATGATAGTCGACGATCATCCGCTTGTCCTGGCCGGTATCAGGGCGGCGCTTTACGAGACGCAGTTCGAGATCGTCGCCACGGCCCGCGACGGTGTCGAAGCACTCGAAGCAATCCCGGAATGTAACGCCGACGTGTTGATCCTCGACGTATTGATGCCACGGCGCGGCGGGCTCGACGTGGTCCGTGCGCTGCATCTTCGCGGCGATACCCGCCCCGTCGTGTTGCTCACGTCGGGCATCGGCGATGCCGATCTGCTGGCGGCTTTGGATCTCGGCGTTCAGGGCATCGTGACCAAGGACAGCGCGGCGGAGTTGCTGCCGCTGTGCCTGCAGCATGTCGCGCGTGGCGGACAGTGGATTGAGCCGACGCTGCTGCAGCGCGCGCTATCGCTCGCGCGGCACGGCGCGATGATGGACGACCGGCGCGCACGGATGACGCCGCGCGAGCGTATCATGGCGGAACTGGTAACGCGGGGCCTGCGCAATCGCGACATCGCCGCGGAACTGGGTGTGTCCGAGGCAACGGTAAAGGTGACGATTCACCGGCTCTTCGAAAAGCTCGGCCTGCAGAACCGCGTCGAACTCGCGCTGATGATGCGGCGGGAGGGGGGCGACCCCCATGATGAGCGACTGGACGTCACGTCCTCGGCACTGGGTCGGATGGCGGAGGCGTCGATGCCCGGATGCTGATGAAAATGCCGTCGATGGCATCATATGCCGTCGACGATTCGCCGGCAGTGGCGCGGGGATCGTGCCCCTTCCGGCCATCACCTAGCCGGCCGGCGTTTTCAGCCTGTAGCCCACTCCCAGTTCGTTCGCGATGACGCTGCCGACCGGCTCCGGTGCCTCGATCTTCTGCCTCAGATTGCGGATGACGATGCGCAGATATTCGATACGTGGATCCTCGTCGCCGCCCCAGGCGGACTCGAGCAATTGCTTGTGCATGACCACGCGGCCCGCCTGGCGTGCGAGGACCGCGAGGACGTCATATTCCTTGCGCGTCAAGTGGAGATCCTCGCCGCCGCGGCTGACGGTGCGGCGGTCGAGGTCGATGTCGAGGTCGCCGGTCGTGATGCGTTCGGGCCGCTTGCCCGCGTCGCGGCGGTGGCGCAGCGCGACGCGGAGGCGGGCGAGCAACTCGTCGGTGTCGAACGGCTTGGCGACATAGTCGTCCGCGCCCAGATCGAGGGCGGCGACCTTCTCCTCGGTCGCCTCGCGCGCCGAGACGACGAGCACCGCGCGCTCCTTTCCGATCAGCGGGATGAGGCCAAGCCCGTCGCGATCGGGGAGCCCCAGGTCGAGCAGCACCGCATCGGGTTGCTCCCTGGCGGCCTGCGCCAGCGCGTCGCGTCCGTTGGCAGCTTCCGCGACGGTATAACCGGCGTGAACCAGCGTGTTGCGGAGCAGGCGACGGATGGCGGCGTCATCGTCGACGACCAGGATCAGCGCCATCTCAGATCATCCTGCCGAGCGCGATGTCGCGGACGACGAGCACGGGCGGGAAGACGAGCGTGAAGCGCGCACCCGACTCGTCGCTGCGATTGGCGGCACCGACCGACATACCCATTGCCTCGCTGAACGCCTTGACGATGGCAAGCCCGAGGCCGGTGCCGCCGACCGCGCGGTCCGACCCTTCGACGCGGCGAAACGTCTCGAACAGTTCGGCCTCGCGGCCGGGGGGCAAGCCCGGCCCGCGGTCGACGACGGAGAGGCGCACCTCACCGGCATGATTGCGTCCTTCGACGACCACCGCGCTGTCGGGATCGGCGTAGCGGCCGGCGTTTTCAAGCAGGTTGAGAAGGCAGTGATGGAGCAGCGTCGGGTCGGCGCGGACGAGCGGCAGGTCAGGGGGAACGTCGAGCCGCACCGCCCGCCCGCCGAGCGCGCGGCGCGCATCGTTGGCGGCGCCGGCGACCGCGTCTGCCAGATCGACCGGCTCGATCGAGAGCGTGAGCGCACCCGCCTCGACCCGCGCCATGTCGAGCAAATTGGCGACGAACCGGTCGAGCCGCTGCGCCTCCGTCTCGATCGTCGCGATGAGATCGGGTGTCGCGCCCTGGTGAAGCTGATGCGCCGCGGCGATGACGGCGGTGAGCGGCGTGCGCAGGTCGTGGCTGACCGAGGAAAGCAGCGCGCTTCTCAGCCGGTCGCGCGTGCGCACGGCGTCGACGTCGCGCATCTCGGTCTGAAGGCGGAGTCGCTCGAGCACCAGGGCGGCCTGATCGACGAGGCTGCTGAGCAGCGGCAACTGATCGGCGCGAACCGGATTGCCCGCGCGCTCGCTGGCGATGCCGAGCACGGCGAGGGTCCGGTCCCCGGCGCGGAGCGGCTGGAACAGCCATTCGGATGCGGTGAGCGTCCCCGATCCCTTGCCCGCCGCGGCGCCGGTGTCGAGCGCCCAGCGCGCCGCGGCATTGTCGACGGTGTCGAGCCGGTATTCCGGGTCACTCGCGGCGAGCACGTCGAGGGTGGCCCCTTCGCCGGGGCCGAGCAGCACCGCCTGGACGTCGAGCAGGCGGCGCACGTCGTCACAGATGCGTTGCGTGGCGACGTCGATGTCGTTGACGGTCGCGATCTGGCGAAGGAAACCCGCGAGAGTGGCGTTGGTGCGGGCGCTTCGCGAGGCGAGGTCCGCCTGCGCATGGACGCGCGCGGTCAACTGGCTGGTCGCGATCGCGATGCCGAGCAGGACGACGATGGAGATGACGTTCTCGGGGTCGCTGACCGTCAATGTGCCGGTCGGGGGCAGAAAGAAGAAGTTATAGGCGAGCGTCGAGGCGATGCCCGCAAAGAGGCCGGTGCGAAGCCCGTAAAGGCTTGCCGCCGCCATAACGGGCAGCAGATACAGCAAGGCGACGTTGCCGAGGTTGAGCACCTGCGAGAGCATGCTCGCGAGCGCGGTGATCGCGGCGACGAGTGCCGTCGTGATCGCATAGCCGGCGGGCGACCCCCAGGCGCCGCGCGGTCGCGCTGCCTTCTCTGGTGGTCCCGGTTCGGGCAGCGGCAGCACGTGCACGGTGACGTCCGGTGTCTCGCGAACGAGGCGATCGACCACCGATCCGTGGCGAAGCTCGAACCAGCGCGATCGGCGCGACTTGCCGACGACGAGCTGCGTTGCGCGCGCATCCGCCAGAAATGCCTTGATGCCGTGAACGACGTTCGGCGCGGGGACGGTCGCCACCGCGCCGCCGAGCCGGGCGGCGAGCGTCATCGCCGCTGCGACGCGCGCATGCTGTGCCTCGGTAAAGCCGGCGACACGCGGGGTCTCGACGAACAGCGCGGTCCACGGCCCCTTCAGCCCGTCGGCGACGCGCTTGGCGGCGCGGACGAGGCCGTCGCAGCCGGGCAGCTCGTTGATCGCGACGACGATGCGGTCGGTGCCCGCCCAGGTGCCGCCGAGCCCCAGCGCGCGGACATCGTCCAGCATCCGCGCGTCGACGGCTTGCGCCGCGCGTCGGAGCGCAAGCTCGCGCAGCGCCGAAAGGTTGGATTTCGAGAAAAAATGCCCGAGCGCGCGCGTCGCCTCGTCAGGCAGGTAGACCTTGCCGGCCTTCAACCGCTCGATCAGCTCGTCGGGCGGAATGTCGACGACCTCGATCTCGGCTTGCTCGATCACGCTGTCGGGCACCGTCTCGCGCACGCGCACGCGAGTGAAGCTGGCGACCACGTCGTTGAGGCTCTCGACGTGCTGGATGTTGACGGTCGAATAAACGTCGATCCCCGCGGCGAGCAGTTCCTCCACATCCTGATGCCGCTTGGGATGGCGGCTGCCCGGCGCGTTCGTGTGCGCCAGCTCGTCGACCAGCACCAGACGCGGCGCGCGGGCGAGCACCGCATCCAGGTCCATCTCGTAGAGCGTGCGGCCCTCATAGGCGACCGCGCGTCGCGGGACGATCTCATGCCCGCGGGTGAGCGCCTCGGTTTCGGCGCGGCCGTGCGTCTCGACGACGCCGACCACGACGTCGACCCCGTCGCGGCGGCGCGCGAGCCCTTCGGACAGCATTTCGTAGGTCTTGCCAACGCCGGGGGCGGCGCCGAGAAAGATCTTCAGCCGGCCGCGCCCTTCCTGCGCGGCGGCGCGCAGCAGGGCGTCGGGATCAGGCCGCGCCGGCGCCATCAGCGCGGCAAGGCGTCCAGCGCGCGGTTGAGATCGAGCAGGTCGACGTGCGGTTCACCGAACCAGCTGCTGTGCACCTGCTGCTGGACGAGCGCGCGGACCCGGGGTTCGGGCAGCCCGCGTTCCCGCGCGATACGCCCGGCCTGCGCCAGTGCGGCGGCGGGCGACAGGTCGGGGTCGAGACCAGAGCCGCTCGCGGTGACAAGGTCGGCGGGAATCGGGCCGGTCACGCCGGCACGCCGCCGTGCGGCGACGTCGGCGGCGACGCGGTCCGCCAGCACCCGCGACGTGGGGCCGAGGTTCGAGCCCGAGGAGGCGAGCCCGTCATAGCCCTGGCCCGCGGCGGAGGGGCGCGACTGGAAATAGCGCGCACTGGTGAATGCCTGGCCGACCACGCTCGACCCGATCACGCGCCCGCCCGCATCGCGCACCAGGCTGCCGTTCGCCTGGGCGGGGAAGATCGTCTGGCCGATCCCGGTCATCGCCAGCGGATAGGCGAGGCCGAGGAGGGCTGCGAACAGGATCGTGAACACGATCGCGGGGCGCAGCGCGGAGGTGATGTCATTGCCCATCTTGCTTGTCCTTTACGCGAGGCCGAGGCTGCCGACCACGAGGTCGATGATCTTGATGCCGATGAACGGCGCGACGAGACCGCCGAGGCCGTAGATGGCGAGGTTACGGGCGAGGAGCGGGCCTGCCCCCATCGGCTTGTACGTCACCCCCTTCAGCGCGAGCGGCACCAATAGCGGGATGATCAGCGCATTGAAGATGATCGCCGACAGGATCGCGCTCTGCGGCGTCGCCAGCCCCATCACGTTGAGCACGCCAAGCCCCGGATAAAGCGCGACGAACATCGCCGGGATGATCGCGAAATATTTGGCGACGTCGTTTGCGACCGAAAAGGTGGTGAGCGCGCCGCGCGTCATCAGCAGCTGCTTGCCCAGGCCGACGACCTCGATCAGCTTGGTCGGATCGCTGTCGAGATCGACCATATTGCCCGCTTCGCGCGCCGCCTGCGTGCCGGTGTTCATCGCGACACCGACGTCGGCCTGCGCAAGCGCTGGGGCGTCGTTGGTGCCGTCGCCGCACATCGCGACGAGCTTGCCGCCGGTCTGTTCCTCGCGGATCAGCGCCAGCTTGTCCTCGGGTGTCGCCTGCGCGAGGAAATCGTCGACCCCGGCTTCCGCGGCGATCGCCGCGGCGGTCAGCGGGTTGTCGCCGGTGATCATCACCGTGCGGATGCCCATCGCGCGCAGCTCGCCGAAACGCTCGCGGATGCCGGCCTTTACCACATCCTTCAGGAAGATCGCGCCGAGCAACCGGCCGTCACGCGATACCGCGAGCGGCGTGCCGCCGGCGCGGGCGATCTCGTCGGTGATGCGGCGCAGTTCCGTCGCCGCGGCGGTCTCGCCCGAACCGGGATTGGCGCGGAGGATCGAGTCGACCGCGCCCTTCTGGATGAGCGTGTCGCCGAAACGGACACCCGACACGCGCGTCTGCGCGGTGAAGGGAATGATTTCCGCGCCCTCGGGCAAAGGCTGTTGAAGGTCGAAACGCTGGCGCGCAAGCAGCACGATCGAGCGGCCTTCGGGCGTCTCGTCGGCAAGGCTGGCGAGGAGCGCCGCCTCGGCGAGCGCGGCCTCGGTCGCACCGCCGACGGGGCGGAACTGGCTCGCCTGGCGATCACCGACCGTGATCGTCCCCGTCTTGTCGAGCAGGAGCACGTCGACGTCGCCCGCCGCCTCGACCGCGCGGCCCGATTTGGCGAGCACGTTGAAACGGACCAGCCGGTCCATCCCCGCAATGCCGATCGCCGACAGGAGCGCCGCGATCGTGGTCGGAATCAACGTGATCAGCAGCGCCGCCAGGATCGCCACCGGGATGCTGCCGCCCGCATAGGAAGCGAAGGCGGGAATCGTGCCGACCGCGATCAGGAAGATGATCGTGAGGCCGACGAGCAGGATGGTAAGCGCTACCTCATTGGGAGTCTTCTGTCGCTCGGCGCCTTCGACCAACGCGATCATCCGGTCGAGAAAACCCTTGCCGGGCTCGACCGTCACCCGCACGCGGATCTCGTCGGAGATGACTCGTGTGCCCGCGGTCACCGCCGAACGGTCACCGCCCGCCTCGCGGATGACGGGCGCGCTCTCGCCGGTGATCGCGGCCTCGTTCACCGAGGCGACGCCGGATACGACCTCGCCGTCGGAGGGGATCAGGTCGTTGGTTTCGACCAGCACGATGTCGCCGACCTTGAGCTGGCTGGCGGGCACTTCGTCGAACGCGCGCCCGTCGCCCTTCAACCGCTTCGCGACGAGTTCGGCCTTGGTGGCGCGCAGGCTCGCCGCCTGCGCCTTGCCGCGGCCTTCCGCGAGCGCCTCGGCAAAGGTGCCGAACAGCACCGTCAGCCACAGCCACGCCGCCAGCTGCGCCTTGAAGGCGAGGCCGAGGCCGTCGTGACCGATGACGAGCAGCAGCGTCATCAGCGCGGCGACCACCGCGGTGACCAGCATGACGGGATTGCGGACGAGCTCGCGCGGGTCGAGCTTCAGGATCGACGCCTTGATCGCGGGCACGACGAGGTCGGCGGTGAACAGGCTCTTGGATTGGGCTTTTGCCATGATGGCCCCCGGATCAGAACAGCTGGCCGCGGATCATCGCGAGATGATCGGCGATGGGACCGAGCGCGAGGCTCGGCAGGAAGGTGAGGCCGCCAAGGACCAGGATGATCCCGACGAGCAGGCCCACCCACAGCCCGCCGGTGGTCGGGAACGAACCCGCGCTTTCCGGCGTGTATTTCTTGGCAGCGAGGCTGCCGGCAATGGCCAGCATCGGCACGATCACGAAGAAGCGGCCAAACCACATCGCGATGCCCAACAGCCCGTTATACCAGGGCGTGTTGGCGGTGAGCCCGGCGAAGGCCGAGCCGTTGTTCCCGACCGCGCTGGTGAAGGCATAGAGGATCTCCGAAAAACCGTGCGGCCCCTTGTTGAGCGGTCCGGCGAGGCCCGCCTCCGCCACTGCCGACAGCGCGGTGCAGCCGAGGATCACGAGCGGCAGCACCGCGATCGCGAGCACGGCGAGCTTCACTTCGCGCGCTTCGATCTTCTTGCCGACATATTCGGGCGTGCGGCCGACCATCAGCCCGGCGACGAACACCGCCAGGATCGCGAACAGCAGGAAGCCATAGATGCCGGCACCGACACCGCCGATCACGACCTCGCCCAGCTGAATGTTGAACAGCGGGATCATCCCGCCCAGCGCGGTGAAACTGTCGTGCATCGCGTTGACCGCCCCGCACGAGGCGGCGGTGGTGACGACCGAGAAGAGCGCGCTGGCGGCGATGCCGAAGCGGACTTCCTTGCCTTCCATGTTGCCGCCGGCGACGCCGAGCTGGTGGAGGACGGGATTGCCGGCGGCTTCCTGCCAATAGGTCACGGTAACGCCGGCCAGGAACAGGATGACCATCGCCGACAGGATCGCCCAGCCCTGGCGCGTGTTGCCGACCGCCTTGCCGAAGGTCCAGGTAAGGCCGAAGCCGATCACGAAGATCGACAGCATCTGCACGAAATTGGTCAGCGCGGTCGGATTTTCGAAAGGGTGGGCCGAATTGGCGTTGAAAAAGCCGCCGCCGTTGGTGCCCAGCATCTTGATCGCCTCCTGCGAGGCGACCGGGCCCAGCAGGAGCGACTGGCGCGCCCCTTCCAGAGTGGACACGTTAACGACGCCGGCGAGCGTCTGTGGCACGCCCGACGCGATCAGGAAAAGCGCATAGACGATCGACAGCGGCAGCAGCAGGTAGAGCGTGATCCGCGTGACGTCCGCCCAGAAATTGCCGAGGGCGGCCGCCTCGCGCCGCGCGAAGCCGCGGAACAGCGCGAAGGCGAGCGCGATGCCGGTTGCCGCCGACAGGAAATTGTGGATCGTCAGCCCCAGCATCTGGCTGAGGTTCGACATGGTGCTCTCGCCGCCATAGCTCTGCCAGTTGGTGTTGGTCGTAAAGCTGATCGCGGTGTTGAAGGCGAGGTGAGGGGACAGCCCGGCCAACCCCTGCGGATTGCCCGGCAGCACGCCCTGCAGCCGCAGCACCGCATAAGTGAGCGCGAGCAGCGTCGTGTTGAACAGCAGCATATGCACCGCATAGCGGCGCCAGCCCTGTTCGGCGTTCGGATCGATCCCGGAGAGCTTGTAGAAGCCGCGCTCGACCGGACCGAGCAAGATATGCAACGGCGTCCGTCGGCCTTCATACAGCGCGTTGAGCCAAACCCCCACGGGCTTGGTGAGTGCCAGCAGGATGCCGACGAACAGGAGGATGAGAATCCAGCCCTGGACTGTCATGTAAGCCGCTCCTTCAGAAGCGTTCGGGGCGGATCAGCACCGCCACCAGATAGACGAGAAGGCCAAGCGCGGTCAGCGCGGCGAGCCAAAGGTCGAGCGTCATGCGAACTCTCCTCAGGCGTCGTCGCAAAGCCGCGCATAGGCGAGCGTCATGAGCACGAGGCCGGCCAGGATGCCGAGCCAGAGCAGGTCTTCCATCGCGTTCCCCTAGAAAGCCGCGGTCAGCGCGGCGACGACCGTCCCGCCCGCGATGTTGCCGGTGCCGTCCTGGCCGCGGCTGAAGCTGGGGCGGAGATAGGCCGCCTCCGCGTTCGAGATGTCGGTGTCGACATAGCTGACGTTGAGGGTCAGCCCTCGCCACGTCGCGTCGGCACCCAGCGACCAGTCCCAATAGCGGCCGGTCGGCGCGACCGCGGTCGCGTTGGGGCCAAGGCCGTTCTGGCCCCGGCTGTGCCCGACATGCGCCTTGGCGGTGAACGGCGTCCCCGGAACCGCGACCGCGCCGTCGCCCCAGAGGTAGAGATTGTGGCCCTTCGCCCCGGGATCGGTATAGGTTCCCGCCGCGGCGTCCGCGCCGGTGCGATACCAGCGGCCGAGCGCCTGTTGCCGGGGCGCATAGGCGACCCCCGCGGTCAGCGTCGCCGGGCCGGCGGTGCCGCTGAGCTTGGCATAGGGTTCGGCGAAGTCGGTTCGGTCCGCGCCGCCCGGATACATGTACCAGGTGAGCCCGACGTCGATGGTTCCCCCGCCGATCGGCCGTTTCACGCCGCCGATCAGGTCCAGCTCCATGTTGGCACCGCCGAACGTTCCCCAGCCGGCGAGGTTCGACGCCCAGGTGCCGACATAGACGCCGCTCTGGTGCGCGACCGTGATCCCGCCCTGCACCGCCATTTCCTGGTCTGACTGCGATACACCGCGGAAGCGATAGTCGGAAGCGATTGTCGCCGATCCCGAGACGGTGACGGGCGGCGGCGGGGTGGTTTCGGCGGTGCGGCTTTGCGCAAGGGCGGGGGCGGCGAGCGCGATCAGGCTCACCGCGGGCAACAGGCTCGTAAACGTCATGCACGGTTCCCATTGGACGGGACGTCACCGCGAATCGGTGACCTTTCCAGGGATCGCGATTAGATGCCGGCCGCGTAGCAATTCGAGATCGCATCACGGCTTTCGCATAGTATTGGCGTATAGTCAGCGCATGGCGCCGTTATGGCGACGCGTTGTAGTGATGGCGGGCGGGCAGGGGCCCGTCCCGCACGCATCAACTGGCCGCAGGCTTCGTCAGGGCGGCCATATACAGGTCGGTCACATGCGCGATATAACGACGGCGCAGCGTATCGGTGACGCCGTCCTCGCCGATCAGCGCCGGGATCGCACCCGCCGAACTGAAAATGAAATCACATGCCCCCGTCAGGCTGAAGTACAGCATATCCGGGTCGACTTCGCGAAATCGACCGAGCCGGACGCCCTCGGCGATGATGTTCCCGCTGATGCTGGTGCGGGGCCTCAGCAGCGACGTCGTGTCCGACGCAAGCGCCGATGCCTTTCGCGCCGGTTCAACAAGCGCGGTGGGGACATGCCTAAGGCCTAATTCGGGTGGCGGGCAAGGACCGAGCGCGCGACGATGTCGCGCTGAATTTCGTTGGTCCCCGCGTAGATCGAGGCCGCGCGGTCGTTGAGATAGGTCGATCTTGCGGCGGCGATCGTCGAGAGGGACTGTCCTTCCTTCGCGCTGGTCAATGGCGCGCTGCCCTCGATCTCGAGTGCCAGCCGGGCCGCGCCGCTGCCGAGTTCCCACCAACAACCGATGCTGCGACGGCCGGATGGCCGCGCGAGCCGCTTCCAATCGGGTTCGCATGCGATCGAGGCGAGCGAATAGCAACGGCGACCAGCAGTGCGCGCGTTCATGTTGCAACAGATATTTCGCTACCGTCCAGCCATCGTTCTCGTTGCCCACGAGAGATGTCTTCGGAACCCGGACGTCGCTGAAGAAAACTTCGTTCAGCTCATGCTCGCCTGACATCGATCGGATCGGCCTGATGTCGATACCCGGTCGATCGAGAGGAAAGACGAGGAAGCTGATGCCGATCTGCGGCTTTTCCGCCACACGTGTTCGGACAAGGCAGAACATCATGTTCGAGAAATGAGCATGCGTCGTCCAGATCTTCGATCCATTGATGATATAATCATCACCGTCGGACACCGCCCGGCATTGCAGCGCGGCGAGATCGGAGCCGGTGGCAGGTTCGGAATAGCCTTGCGCCCACCAGTCGTCACCCGAGGCGATGCGCGGCAAATATGATTGCTGCTGTTCCGGCGTGCCGAATGCCATCAGGACGGGGGCGACCATATGGGTGGCGTTGGGGGTGATGATCGGGGCGCCAGCGCGGCGACGGGATCAGCGCTTCTTGGCGGCGGCGAACGCAGCGATCCGCTCGGCGACGTCCGGGGCGTTGCCTTCATTGCGAAACACCTCGAACGCCAGGCCGTCGCGAAGCGGAAGGCCGTCTGTTTGCAGCAGCAACCGCTTGTTCGCGGCGTTGCTGAAACGGGAATTGGCGAGAATGGTCTTGCTCAGCGCCATGACATCATCGGCGAAGGTGGCGTCCGGAAAGCATCGATCGGCAAGCCCGATCGCGGCGGCCTCCCGTCCGTCAACCGTGCGACAGGTGAACATCATGTCCCGTGCGCGCGATCCACCGACCCGTCGAGGCAGGCGCTGGCTCATCCCCCAGATCGGCGTCAGGCCCCATTTCGCATGGGTATCCGCAAAGCGTGCGGCCTCGGACGCAACGATCAGATCGGCGGCCAGCGCCAGTTCCAGCGCGCCGGTGAAGCACGGCCCGTGGACCGCGGCGATCACGGGCTGCGGCAGGTTTGCCAGTCGTTCCACGATCCTGCTCTGCCATCTGAGATGGCCGAACGATTCGCCGTCGCCGATGTCACCCAGATCGTGACCGGCGGAAAAGGCGCGGCCGGCACCGCGCAACACGACGCAGCCGACGTCATCGGATGTTTCGAGGCGGCCCACTTCTTCCTCCAGCCGCGAGAAGACCGCACTGTTGAGGCTATTGAGCTACTCCGGCCGATTGATCGTCAGGATGCGCAAGCCGGGGGCGGCGTCTTCGCTGAGCAGGACTGTCGTCACATCCATTCCTCCTTCCTTCCGCTGGGCCACCAGATTCACTTGACAGGCTCCTTTATGTCATTTGACCCATACATATAGCCGTAATTGTATCGATCCGCCGTTCGACGCCTGAAGGTTGTGAGGGAGGTGGGGGAGGGTGAAGACGGCCTGTCGATGTCCCCGGCGGACGTAACCGAACGGCGCAGGGCTTCAGCTAGTCAATACGTCGGGCAGGTTGGCGGGGCATGTCGCCGGCGGGTGGTCCAATGTCCTGACCCTGTGTCCGGAACCGCTTGGCGCGGACATCGCCTTTCTGGGAGGGCGATGTGGGGCCGCAGCGGAGCGAGGCGGGCAGGATGATCTCTCCATTTCCCCGGTGCTGCTGTGGGATGCGTCGCACTGGCGTCGGGAACCGGGGCGGCGATGACGACCGCCATGGCGCCGGGTCAGCGAGGCGACCTTCTGCACGTCCAGGTCGCGATATTGCGGCAGGTCATTCATCGCGATGATCCGCAGCGCCCAGTCGCCAATAGCCCTTGGCGTCGATTGACGGGTGCAGGATGCCGCGATCGACCAGCAGGTGGGTGCGCATGGCGCGGACCATGAACGCCTCGCCGGCCAGAAATACCTGACAGCGGCGTGGCAGGTCTGCTTGCTGCACCGCCAGTTCGAGCTTGCCTGTCGTGCCGGGGAAGGCAGTGGCGGAATGGACCCAGTGGATCGTCAGGTCCGCCGGGGATATCAACGCTTGCTCCTCACCGGCGTCGGCGATCTCGATGAACGCTTGCGCCCGTGTGCCGGCGGGCAGGCGCTCGACGATCCCGGCGATCGCAGGCAGCGCCGTGGCGTCGCCGATCAGCACCTGCTCGTGCTGCGACGGATCGATCCAGTAGCCCGACCTCGGGCCGGCGAGCTGGAGCGTGTCGCCAACGCGAACGCGGGCGATCCACCATGCAGCCGGCCCCTGATCGCCATGCAGGGCGACGTCGAACGCCATCCAGCCCTGTTCGGCATCATAGGCGCGAATGGTATAGGCCCGCCCCTGCGCCCTGATGTTGGACGGCATGGGGAAGAACAGCTTCATCCACATCGCGGGCCGATCGATTGGCATGGCCTTGAGGGCATCAGCGGCAACGGTGACGCGGCGCATCTTTGGGGTGACATTCTCGACACCGATGACCTGCGCGTCGTGGAGCGTACGGGATGTGAGCGGGTTCATGAGCGTGATCCTCATGCCTTGCTCGGCAGCGCTGCGTGCGGATTGCGGGCGAACCACAGGATCGCGAGCGCGGCGAGGAAGGCGAAGCTGGAGAAAAAGAAGAAGTCGTTGAGCGCGAGGATGTGCGCCTGCACGTCCTGCGCGCGGGCGATGACGCTCCAGGCCTGTTCGTTGGACAGGCCGGCGGCGCGCAGGCCGGCGATTACGCCGGCGCTCCGCTCGTCGAACGGGTTCAATCGCTCGGCGAGATGGGTCTGGTGAAACCGGGAACGGTTGTCCCAGAAGGTGGTGGCGAGGCTGGCGATCAGGCTGCCCGACATCATGCGGATGGCGGTCTGAAGGCCCGAGGCCGACGCGAGCTTATCGCCCGGTAGCCCCGCCAGCGACAGGCTGACCACGGGCGTCAGGAAGAAGCCGATGCCGATCCCCTGCGCCAGATGAGACAGGGCGATCGTACCCGCGTCGATCCCGGTGGTCGTGCCCGCCCGCCACCACGCCACCGCCGCCCAGGCGAGGAAGGCGGTGCTGGCATAGATGCGCGCGTCTCCCTTCGCCACCCAGCGGCCAAGAAAGGGCGCGAGCAGGATGCCGAAGAGCCCCATCGGCGCGGTGACGAGCCCGGCCCAGGTCGAGCTGTAGCCGAGATGGGTCTGGAGCCAGAGCGGGATCAGCACCAGCGAGGCGAAGTAAAGGCCGAACCCCGCCGCGACCGCCACCGTCCCGACCGCGAAATTGCGATGCGCGAACAGGCGCAGGTCGATGATCGGATGCGCCTCGCCCAGTTCCCAGATCACCAATGTGACGAGGCTGACCACTGCGAGGATCGCGGTGACGCAGATGAAGGGCGACGCGAACCAGTCGAGCGTGCGCCCGCGATCGAGCGTGACCTGCAGGCAGCCGATGCCCAGCGCCAGCAGCGCCAGCCCGCGCAGGTCCACCGGCAGGTGCATCGACGGTGTGTCGCGCCCCTTGAGGAGCGTCATCGTCGAGACAACCACAAACAGCCCGACCGGCGCGTTGACGAGGAAGATCCACGGCCAGCTATAGCTGTCGGTGATCCAGCCGCCGAGCAGCGGCCCCGCGACCGGCCCGGCCATATTGGTCATCGCCCACATCGCCACGGCGAAGGTGCGCTTCTGCGGCGGGAATACCGCGACCAGCAGAGCCTGGCTCAGCGGCACGATCGGCCCCGATACCGCGCCTTGCAACACGCGGAACAGCAGCAGCGAGTCGAACGACCAGGCCAGGCCGCACAGCACCGAAGCCAGCGTAAACGCCGCCACCGCGCCGACGAACAGCCGCACCTGCCCGAACCGGCGGCCGAGCCAGCCGGTCAGCGGAATGCAGATGGCATTGGCGATCGCGAAGGACGTGATCGCCCATTCGCCTTCCTCCGACCCCACGCCGAGATTGCCGGAAATCGTCGGCACCGAGACGTTGGCGATGGTGATGTCCACCACCGCCATGAACGAGGCCAGTCCCAGCGTTATCGCCGCCAGCGCCAGCCGGCCCCCTTCGAGTGGGGCGATGGGCTGCTTCGCGCTCATGGCTGGCGCCCGATATTGGCGGCGATGATGCGGGCGACGGTCGCATCGGCCGCGCGCGTCTGTGCGTCGTAGAGCGCCACGCTTTCGGCTTGCGGCGCGGCGGGCCGGGCCTTGCGGTCGCAGCGGCTGGTATCGACCGTGACCTTCGCCGATAGCCCGATCCGCAGCGGGTTGCGCGCGAGTTCAGCCGGATCGAGCCGGATGCGCACCGGCACGCGCTGCACCACCTTGATCCAGTTGCCGGTGGCATTTTGCGCCGGGAGGAGCGCGAAGGCAGCGCCGCTGCCGGCCTCGATATCGGCGACGCGACCGTGATAGGTGACGCGGGCACCATAGATGTCGGCGGTGACGGTGGCGGGCTGGCCGGGACAGATGCCGTCGAGCTGGACTTCCTTGAAGTTGGCGTCGATCCACAGCCGGTCGAGCGGCACCACCGCCATCAGCCGGTCGCCCGGCGCGACCCGGCGGCCGAGTTGCACGCTGCGCTGCGCGATCATCCCGCTGACCGGGGCGACGACCCGCGCTCGCGCCAGCGCCAGCGCCGCCGCGCGGACGCGCTCCGCTGCGGCCCGCACATCGGGATGCGATGCGAGCGTCGCACCGCTGGTTTGGGCAAGGGCTTGCGCGCGGGCTTTGCGAGCAGCGGCGAGCATGGCCTCGGCGCTGCGCACCGCATCGCGGGCGTGGCGGACATCCTCGCCCGTCACCGCACCGGTCCCGGCGATGGCCTGTCGCTGCCGATAATCGGAGCGGGCCTTGTCGAGACTGGCCTGCGCAACGCCGATCTCGGCATCATACCGGGCATCGGTCGCAAACAGACCACGCACGTTGCGCACGGCGCGCGCCAGATCGGCCTCTGCGGCGGCAAGCGCCACGCGGGCATCGCTGGGATCGATCTCGACCAGCGGCGTGCCCGCCGCCACCCGGTCGCTATTGTCAGCGCCGACGCGGATGATGGTGCCGGCCACCTGCGGGGTTACGCTGACGACATGGCCATTCACATAGGCGTCGTCGGTCGAGCGGCTGTCGCCACCCGAAAGCCAGCTATAGCTGCCCCAGCCCAGCGCGATGACGGTAACGCCGGCGCCAAGAGCGATAAGCCGCTTGCGGCGGACGGCGGCCGGGTCGGCAGCGGGTGATGTTGGCGTATCGGTCATTGTGCTTGTCCTGAAGGAAGGGGAGCGGGCGCCCAGGCCCCGCCGAGCGCATGGATCAGCGAGATCTGCGACACGGCGACGCGGGCATCGGCCTCCGCTGCGCGGCGGGTCGCCAGCAGCAGGGCGGTTTCGGTCGAGAGGCGGTCGGCGGCGGTGGACAGGCCCTGCCGTTCGCGCAACTTCTGAAGATCGAGAATGTGCGACCAGTGTGCGACGGCGGCGTTTGCCTCGTCCTGTCTGGCGCGCACTGCCGCCAGGCCGGTCACGCCATCGGCGACTTGGCGCAGCGCCTCGGTGAGCGCGCCGTTATAGACCGCAACCGCAGCGTCATAGTCCGCCGTCTTGCCGCGCAAATTGGCGCGCAGGCGTCCGCCGTCGAAGATCGGCAATGATACCGCCGGTCCCGCGCCGGCGGCGATGCTGCCGGATCGGAGCAGCGATCCCAGGCCGATGCTTTGCACCCCGGCAAAGGCGATCAGATTGACGTCTGGATAGAAGGCGGCACGGGCGACGCCGATCTCGCGCGCCGCCGCCTCCGCCGCCGCGCGAGCGGCCGCCACATCGGGCCGCGCGCCCAACAGGTTCGCCGGGATGGCGGACAAGGGCGCCGGATCGCCGATCGCCTTCAGTGATGGCCGTGCCAGCCCATCGGCGAACGCCGGATCGCGGCCCAGCAGCGCGGCGATCTGATGACGGCGTGCGGCAATCTCGCCGTCGAGCCGGGCCACTTCGTCGCGGGTGGCAGTAATCGCCTCGCGCGCTTGCGTGGTTTCGATCCCGGTCGCCAGCCCGGCCCGCTCGCGCGCGGCGATCAGGTCGAGGACGCCCTGACGCCGGGCCAAACCCTCTGTTGCGATGTCGCGCTGGCGGTAAGCGGCATCGAGGCGGACATAGGCATCCACCAGCGCCGTGCGCAGCAGCAGGGTCGCGTCGTCCGCCTCGGCCCTCGCCACCTCCAGACGCGCCGATGCGGCCGCCTGCGCCTCTCGCCGCTTTCCCCAGAAATCGAGCGCATAGCTGGCGCTGGCCGTCAGGCTGCCTTCGCTGCCCCAACTGCCGGCATAGGGCGCGGGATAGACGCTGTGGTCAGGAAAGCGTTCGCCGACCGCCCGGCCGGACCCATTGGCGGTCGGGAGCCGATCGGCGGCAGCGGCGTCGATGCTGGCGGCGGCGCGGCGCATCCGCGCGGTGGCTGTGGCGACCGATGGTGCGGTCAGGGCGTCGGAGGTGATCAGGCCGTCAAGTTGCGGGTCGCCCCAAGCCGTCCACCACGCTGATGAGGCTGTTGCGCCCGATTGTGTGATCGCGCCTTCTATGTCCTTTCCCGATGAAAGGGTGGCCGGGTCCGTCAGTGTTGCAGCGGGGCGGATCGCCTGGCTGCCAGTGGCGCAGGCGGACAGCGCGAACAGGCAATGGCACGCCAGCCAGGTCGCGGGCCGATTGGGCCGGGGAGGGGAAAGATCGTCGTGCATGGGCAAGTCCGAAAAGTGTCGGCGCCCACCATGCTGATCATTTCACCTATCAGAAATGATCGATATGATTGATTGTAGTTTCATTCAGTGAAATCGGAATTACCTCGCCTTGTCCGTCGCCGACCTCAACCTTCTGTCCGTGCTGGACATTCTGCTGGAAGAACGCAGCGTCACCCGCTCGGCGGAGCGGCTTGGCATCAGCGCCCCATCGGTCAGCCGGATGCTTGCGCGCTTGCGGCAGGCAACCGGCGACCCGCTGCTGGTGCGCGCCGGACGTGACCTTGTGCCGACCGCGCGGGCGCTGGAATTGCACGCCGAGGTGCATCGCGTGGTCGAAGACGCCGCCGCCCTGCTGCGCCCCACGACGATCGATCTCGCAACGTTGGAACGCCGCTTCACCGTGCGCGCCAATGACGGGTTCGTGGGAGCATTCGCCGGTCGCCTGCTGGCGCGCCTTCGCGCCGAGGCGCGCCTGGTCGAACTGCGCTTCGCGCCGGAGGGCGAGAGCGACGACGACGCGCTGCGCGAGGGCCGGATCGATCTCGATATCGGCGCGCTGCGCGAGATGGGGCCGGAAGTACGCATTCAGACCATATTCCGCGACCACTTTGTCGGGATGGCGCGGAGCGGGCATCCGATCTTCGACGCGCCGATCACGCCGGAACGCTTCTGCGCCTACGACCAGATCAGCGCTTCACGGCGCGGGCGGCCGCACGGCCCCATTGACAAGGCGCTGGCGGAGCTTGGCCTGAAACGCCGCGTCGTCCTGACCGTGCCCTTTCCCAAGACGGCTCTTGCCGCGCTTCCGGACAGCGATCTGATCGCACCCGTGCCGGATCACGTCCGCCGCTCCGCCGAAGCGATGGGCGCCAGCCTCCGCGCGTTCGATCTGCCGCTCACGCTGAAACCCGTCGTCATCGGGCAGGCATGGCATCCCCGGTTCGATAAAGACGCAGGGCACCAGTTTCTGCGACAAGCGGTGAGAGACGTCTGTGCCGCCTAGCACCGCACGGCGTGATCTGCCCTTTCCAAGCAAGCCGATCCGAGGCGCGAGCGGGGGCATCCCACACATGCTGGACACCAGTCGACGGATGATGTAATCAATGATTACTTCATAGGCGAACTGCTTTCGGTGACGACGCCGACGTCGTGGCGAAGGGCATTTCGCCCGACTTCGACGAGGAAGGTGCCGTGACGAATATCTCGCTGCCGCGCCGTGGCGCATGGTCGACTTTCTATCTCGTGGTGGCGCTCGTCGCCGGTCTGACGATGTTGGCGGTGTTGTGCGCGCCGCCGGATCTCGTGACACGCCTGCAGGTGGCGATCCGCACGACCGCGCGGACATCCGCCGCGCTGTTCCTCGCGGCGTTCACCGCCTCGGCCCTTGCGGCATACCGGCCCGGCGCCGTCACCGATTGGGTGCTCCGCCATCGCCGACAGCTCGGGCTTGGCTTCGCCTTCTCGCACGCGATCCACGCGCTGCTGATCTATTGCTATGTCCGGGTGGCGCCCGAGGCGTTCTGGGACGGGCGCTCCGTCGCGACGAACGTTCCGGGGACTATCGGCTATGTCGCCATCCTGCTGCTGGTGCTGACCTCGAGCGATACCGCCGTAGCGCGCCTCGGTCCGGCAACGTGGAAGCGGCTGCACACGAGCGCGATGTGGGTGATCTTCGCGGTGTTCATCATCGCCTTCGCGAAGCGGATCCCGGTGAACGTCGCCTATGCGGCGCCGACGCTCCTGTTCGCGGTGGCGGCGGCGCTGCGACTGGCACGGCGCCCGCGCCCGACCAGGGTTGCGTGACGGCCCGGTGGCCCCGCGCGCAGGCCCCGGCTATCCTGCACGAATGACCGAGGGAAAGGGCGCAAGCCGGGCCTATCATCACGGGAACCTGTTGCGGGTGCTGCTCGACACCGCGATCGCACTGATCGCGGAAAAGGGCGTCGAGGCCCTGTCGATGCGCGACCTGGCAAAGCGTGCGGGGGTTTCTCCGGGCGCACCGTTTCGCCATTTTCGCAGCAAGACAGCGCTCGTCACGGCGGTGGCCGAGGAGGCGATGGCGCGATTGACCGCCGCGGTCCGCGCCGAGATCGCCGCCAGCCCGGACGACCCGATCGAGACGCTGCGGGCGATCGGGCGAGGATATCTCGACTGGGCGATCGGCAACCCGACGCATTTCGCGGTCGTCAGTTCGCGATCGCTGATCGACTTCACCTCCTCCGTGCCGCTGGTGGAGGAGAATGAGGCGATCCGCCTGCTCATGCTCGACGTTCTCGGCCGGGCGCAGGAGCGCGGAATGGTTCGAGCCGGCCTGATCCTCGACGATCTCATGTTTGGTGCGCGCGCGCAGGTCTATGGCCTCGCACGAATGTGGGTCGACGGTCATTTCGACGAGTGGAAGGTCGATGGCGACCCCCGGGAGCGAATGTTCGCCGCGCTGGATCTCTATATCGGTGGCATCGTGTCGCGGGCGTGAGGCGCGCCACCCGGGCGACCGGCGATCGGAACAACATGCTGAGCCGTCACGATTGCACCACCGTTTCCGGTTCGTAGGAAACGGGAAAGTTCACCGACCGGGCAATGAAGCACACTTCGTGAATGCGACGGTGGATATCCTCCGCAATCTGCAGATCGACATTGCCCACGACAGTGACTTTCGGCCGGAGTGTCGCTGAAACAAATCGTCCCGCTCCGCTCTTCTCGACGGTACCAATCCCGATCGGGCTATCCTCATAACCGACCACCACGATCCCCTCTTCCGAGGCATAGTGGAGATACCAGAGCATATGGCAGGCCGAGAGCGCTGACATGAGAAGGTCCTCCGGGTTCATCCTGGAGGGATCACCCCCGAGCAACGGATCGTTCGAGCAATGAACAACCGCTTTGCCCGGCACGGCGATGTTCCATGTTCGATCATAACCTCGGTAATGACTGGTGCCGTCGCCGCGATTGCCGGTCCACACGACATGGGAGGTGTAAATGTGGCTCATGCCGTCTTCCTTTCCCGCTGGATATGCCGAGTATGGTGGTGCTGCAGGAATATCAAACCGGCAGGTGCCCGTCATGACCGCGGGGCCAGCGGGGGCGGGTCAATCGCGGTTTCCTGCTCGACCAGCGCGACATCAGCCTTTCGGAAGCTGCCAGAGCGGCCTGGCGATGTGACACCGAACACATGGCGAGGCGAGGGGAGATCTGCGAACAGGGGGGAGGCGTTCTCGGGAGAGCGCCGCTATCAGGCTCTCAACCGGCAGAGGGCGACGCCGATCACGATCATCGTCATCCCGAACGCCTGGAGAGCGTCGATCCGCTGGCCGTGCGCGATCCATGCCACCGCCGTGACCAGGACGATGCCCGCGCCGGACCAGACCGCATATGCGACGCCGACCGGCACATCCTTCAAGGCGACGGAGAGGCAGTAGAAGGCGGTGACGTAGCCGACCCCCACGCCAAGGGAGGGCAGGAGCCGCGTGAAGCTGTTCGTCGACCTGAGCAACGAGGTGGCGACGACCTCCGACAGGATCGCGAATGTTAGCCACAGGTTAGCGGACATCAAGGGCTCCCAGGACGATCTCCCATGGCTCGACGCCTGTTCCGCGTCGAGCCATGCGCATCAAGGGATCTTCAAGCAGCAGACGCCGCCCGGGGCAATGAAGGTCCGGCATGGAAGCGGGCAAGAACCTGCGGTTCGATCGCGCGAACCTTCTCCACGTTCGCCTCCTTGACGTGACCGAACCCGCGGATCTGGCCCGGCAGGCTGGCGAGTTCGACGGCGGCGGCGTGATTGGCCGGCGTGAGCTTGGCGCAGACCATGCGCATCTGCTCTTCGAAGTGGACGATCAGCTCACGTTCCATCTTCCGCTCGGCCGTGCGGCCGAAGGGATCGAACGCGGTTCCGCGCAGGCCCTTCATGCGCGCCAGGATCTTGAAGGCGCTTGCGATCCACGGGCCGAACTCCCGCTTGAGCAGATGGCCGGTCGTGGGATCCCGACGGGAGAACAGCGGGGGAGCCAGATTGTATCTGATCTTGGCTCCGTCCTCGAACGTCGCGGCCAGCTGGGCGCGGATCGCCGGATCCGAATGAAGCCGCGCCACCTCATATTCGTCCTTGTAGGCCATCAGCTTGGCAAAATTCTTGGCCGCCATGATCGAAAGGCGCTGGTCGCCCGGCGAGACGCGCGCCTCCGCCGCCATCACGTCCCGCATGAGGCGGCTATAGCGTTCGGCATAGGCCGCATTCTGATAGTTGGTGAGAAGCTCAATGCGATGCGCGACGATATCCGCCAGCTCGGTGAGCGGCTGGAATTCAGGCGGCCGCATCTCCTGCGCGGCGCGCTCGACCCGCGCGGGATCGACGGCCTGAAGTCGGCCGAGGTTGAAGGCGGCCTTGTTGAACGGCACCGATACGGCGTTGAGTTCGACCGCCCGTTCGATCGCGGCTGCGGAGACCGGCAGCAGGCCGAGCTGGCTTGCGAAGCCGAGCATGAAGAGGTTCGCCGCGATCGTGTCGCCCAGCAGCGCCAGTCCCAGGCCGGTGGCGTCCACCGAGTGAATCTCACGCGAGCGGTCCGATATCCGGCGCAGCAACAGGCTGCGGTCGATATTCAGGTCCGGATTGCGCTGGAACGCCGGAGTGGGCGTGACGCGTCCGTTGACCACGGCGCGAGTCCTTTCGGGATCGAAGGTGATCGCCGGCTCCTTCGCGAGCGCCGCGACGGCGTCGAACGCGAGAGCCACGTCGGCATCGCCCACGCCCAGCTTCTGCGCGCCCAGCGCGCTGACCTCGTCCGCGATCCGGACGTGGCTGAAAACCGCGCCGTTCTTCTGGCTGAGACCCGTCATATCGAAGACGGAGCACGCCTTGCCCTCCAGGTGTGCGGCCATCGCAAGCAGCGCGCCGATCGTCACGACCCCCGTCCCGCCGATGCCGGAAACCATGAGGTTGTATTCGCCGTCGAAGGAGGCCACGGGCGGTTCCGGCAGGGAAAGCCCCTCGCTTGCCAGCGCCGATTTCTTCGGCTTGCGCGGTTCCGCGTCGAGCACGGTCACGAAGCTGGGGCAGAACCCCTTCACGCAGCTGAAGTCCTTGTTGCAGTTCGACTGATCGATCTGACGCTTCCGGCCCATCTCGGTCTCGAGCGGCCACACGCTGACGCAGTTCGACTGCACCGAGCAGTCGCCGCAGCCTTCGCAGACGCCTGGATTGATGAACATCCGCTTCGCCGGATCGGGGAACTTGCCGCGTTTGCGCCGGCGCCGCTTCTCCGCGGCGCAGGTCTGCTCGTAGATCAGGACGGTCGTGCCCTTCACCGTCTGAAGGTCGCGCTGGACGCGGTCGAGCTCGTCGCGATGATGGACGACGACGCCCTCACCCAAGCCGCTCTCCGCGTCATAGAGTTCGGGCCGGTCGGTGACGACCACGCAGCGGGTCGCGCCTTCGGCCAACACCTGCCGGGAGATGTCGCCGACCGAAAGCGGGCCGTCGACCGGCTGGCCTCCGGTCATCGCCACGGCGTCGTTGAACAGGATCTTGAACGTCATGTTCACGCCGGCCGCCACGGCGCCCCTGACCGCCAGCAGCCCGGAATGGTAGTAGGTGCCGTCGCCCATGTTCTGGAAGATGTGCGGTACGTCGGTGAAGTGGGCCTGGCTGTACCAATGCGCTCCTTCGCCGCCCATCTGAGCGTTGGGGAGCATCTCCGGCCCCGAATACATCGCCATCGCGTGGCAGCCGATGCCCCCGGCGGCGAGGCTGCCGTCGGGGAAGCGGGTGGAGGTGTTGTGGGGACAGCCCGAGCAGAAATAAGGGGAGCGGGCGACATCGCTCGGCTTCAGCGCGTTGACGGTCAGGATCTGTTTCCCCAACCGATCGGCAATTTCGAAGACCGCCGGCGCGTTGACGCCCAGACGGCGAAGGCGCTCAGCGATGACGATGGCGAGCTGGATCGACTCCAGCTGCACATCGGCGGGGATCATGAACGCGCCGTCCTCGTCCTGCTTGCCGACGATGAGCGGGGCGTCGGGGCGGCCATACAGCAGCACCTTGGCCTGGTTCTCTGTCAGAGGATCTTTCTCCTCGATGAAAAGCAGCTCCTTGTGGTCGCTGGCGAACTCCAAGAAACCTTCGCGTTCGATCGGGTGGATGCAGCCGAGCTTGTAGAAGGAGATGCCGAGCGCCGCCGCTGCTTCGTCGTCGAGGCCGAGCTGCTGCAGCGCTTGTCGCGCATCCTGCACCGCCTTGCCCTGCGAAACGATGCCGAGCTTCCGTTCGGGCGCGTCGATGAGGATGCGATCGATGCGGTTCGCGCGGACGAACCGCTCGACCAGCGGCCACCTGTATCGCTTCAGCGTGATCTCGGACTGGAGACGATCGAGATGCGTCGGATAATTGTGGAAGCCGTTGGGCGGGGCGGGGCCGCGCTCGGGCGTCACTGGACCATTGTCGGTGTTCTCCAACGAGATCGTCATGGTTTGTTCGAGGACCTCGTTGCACAGCTTGAAGCCGGTCCAGAGGCCCGTGTAGCGGGACATCGCCCAGCCGAGCAGCCCGAGATCGACCACGTCCTGAGCGGTCGAGGGCGCCAGGATCGGCATCCCCGCGTGGATCAGCGCCGTCTCGCTTTGGTGCGCGACCGTCGACGACTTGCCCGTGTGGTCGTCGCCGGCCACGACCAGCACCCCGCCGAGGGGTGAGGAGCCAGCGGTATTGCCATGTTTGAACGGATCGCCTGAGCGGTCGACACCCGGCCCCTTGCCATACCAGATGGCGAACACGCCGTCCTTGGTGCTGCCCGGCATGGAGCCGAGCATCTGCGTTCCCCAGACCGCGGTAGCGGCAAGATCTTCGTTGACGCCCGGCTGGAACACGATGTCATGGGCAGCCAGATGGCTCTTGGCGCGCCAGAGTTCGAGATCGTAGGTGCCGAGCGGCGAGCCCCGGTAGCCCGAGATGAATCCCCCCGTGTTCAGCCCCGACCGCCGGTCGCGATTGCGCTGGAGCATGGGAAGACGCACCAGCGCCTGGGTCCCGTTCATCAGGACCGTGCCGGTCTCCACGACATATTTGTCATCCAACGTCACGGAACGCATGGCTCAGGCTTCCTGTTTGATGCGCGGATGATAAGCCGCGCCCTTGTCTTCAAGATATTTGGCGAAGAAGATGTCGAAGTCGGCAAGCACGACCTTCGTGCTCTCGCGGTGCCGCATGGTCGCGGCCCATTCGGACAGGCCGCACTCCGCGATGATCGACCTGTCCCAGACGTGTCGACCAAGACGGTCCACGATGTCGAGATTGTAGAAGGCGAACAGGTCGGCCGCGCCGGGGGCGGCCCCGCAGAGAAAGGGCGCCGGGCTGGCCATCCGTGCGATCGCCGCAGTGGAGACGTCCAGAACGATCCGAACCTGCTCTTCAGCGCCCGGTTCGTTCCTGCCGCCCATGAACACGCCGGGAAATAGACGTCGGGCAGGGGCCTCGACGTACATCTGGATGACGTTCATCAACTGCCGGCCGCGTGCTCGCTTCTCAAGATCCGCGGATCGAAGGGGTTGGTCGGGAAAACGTTCGTCCAGATATTCGAGGATCGCGACCGTTTCGGACAGGAAGAATCCGCCGACCTCCAGCACGGGTATCTTGCCCATGGGGCTTATGGCGAGGAATTCCTCGTCCTTGCTGCCACCCCGGAGATCAAGTTCGTATGGCAGGGACTTTTCGATGAGCGCCGACCGGACGATATTGACGTAGTTGCTGACCGGGTATCCGATCAACCTGATCGACGCGGCGCCGTTCATAGCAGCACGAACACGTCGTCACCCTCGATGGCGACCGGATAGCGCTTCAATTCTATGGTGTCGTCTTCAAGGCATTCACCAGTGACCAGATCGAACGTCCAGCCGTGCCAGGGGCAGGTGAGGACGGTTCCCTCCACCTCGCCCTCGTGGAGAGGGCCTTCGTTGTGAGGGCATTGTCCCTGCGTCGCGACGATCCTTCCGCGGCAGACGAAGAGCGCGACCTCGACGCCATCGACGTCGGCAAGCACAGAGTCTCCACCTTCGACCGCGGATCGCGATCCGACCCAGTGTTTCCGACCGCCCTCGGCTTCCGACATATGTAATCCCTTGACGCTGTTATCTATCATCTTCGAACTTATTACCCCGCATCGGTATGGCCGCGCGTGTCAATCGGCTTCCGACCATGCCAGGTCTGCGGGCGGGACGGCGCTTTCGTGCCGCCCCGGCGGCATCAATAGTTGACCTTGAGTGTCACGCCGTAGGTCACCGGGCGAGCGGCGTAGCGCACGTTGACGTCCTGCGTGACGAACTGGTTGGTCCAGTAATAGGTGTTGAAGATGTTGCGGCCCCATACGGAGAGATCGAACTTGCTGTCGCCGAACCGGACGCCGGCCCGCGCATCCACGGTCGTGAAGGCGTTGATAAACGAGAGATCCGGCCGGCTGGCGGGGCCCGTGATGAGCGTCGAGTTCGAGCTGCTGTTGTGGAGCGCGTTGGCACCCAGATAGGCCTGGCTGTCGGCCCCGATGTCGAACTCGTAGTTCACGTCCCCGACGAGGTTCCACTTCGGCGAAAACGGAAGCTGCGCGCCGTCGAAATTGCCGGTCACCCGGTTGTTGTTGAGGCCGATGAAGTCCGTCACCTTCGCGTCGATATACGTCGCGCCGCCATGCAGGGTAAGGCCAGTGACTGGTTGGTAGATGACCTCCAACTCGCCGCCGTTGATCCGCGACTTGGGGATATTCACCAGCAATTCGAGCTGGTTGAAGATCGGATCAAGGATGATCCCGCGCACCTGCTTGTCGTCATACTGGTAATGGAAGCCGGCCGCGTTGATCTGCAGCCGACCCGTCAGCGCGGTGATCTTCACGCCGGCTTCATAAGCGGTGACGCGCTCCTGAGTGACCGGGCGGAACTGTGCGGTCGTGGAGGCCGGGACGGTGGGGAAGCTGCCCGACTTGTAGCCGCGGGAAACGAGCCCGTAGAGGAGGATATCCTTGTTGGGCTGGAAGTTGATGCCGCCCTTCCAAGACACGTTGCTCTGGTTCAGTTCGCTCTGGAATGGCGTCACGATCGTCCGGAAGGTGGTGCCGTCGAGATTGAGGCACGTGTTGTCGTTGACCGGGATCACGCCCTGGCCGCCGAGCAACTGCGCGAAGATCGGGAACGTGATCTGGCTCGCGAGATCGCCGCGGAGGCAGGAGGTGTAGCGGTTCTTCGTCTCGGTATAGCGTGCGCCACCCAGCAGCGTCAGCGTATCGGTGAGCTTGAACTCCGCGTTGCCGAAGGCGGCGTAGTCGCGGATGTCCTGCGTGATCGTCGTCACGGATCGACGGATAAAGACGCCGGGCAGGATGGCCGTGTTCGTGGAATCGCCGGTCAGAATGTCGTTGGCGCTGAACACCTTGTTCTGAGCGTAATTCACGCCGAGCAGCCAGTTCAACCGGGTATGCGCGCCCGCGATCCGCAGCTCCTGATAGTAAGAGTTGACATTGCCGACGTCGGTCACGCCGGCATTTTTCAGGTTGGTGCCGTCGCGGTCCACCGCGAAATTCTCGTTGTAGTACGAGTAAGCGCTGAGCGAGGTGATGCTCAGCTCGTCCGTCAACTTGAAATCCGCCCGAAGCGAGGTCTGGATGAAATTGTCGTCGTGGACCAGCCGGCGATCACTGTCCCAGTCGGCCTGGCGGGCGTTGCCGGTCGAACGCGGATAGTTGAGGAAGGCCGCCGCGCGCGCGGCGACGATCGCCGGATTGGTGTCGGAAGACGTCTGCTGAAGCAGAACCCCTACGAGCTGCCCCGCCTGGGTGTCGCCCTGATCGTGCCACCCATTGACGCTAAGGAGAAACGAGACCCGGTCGCTGGGTTTCCACAGGGCCTGAAGGCGTCCCTGGAGGAAGTTCTGACGGCCGAGCTCCTCGTCGCGGGTCACGCTCTTCTGCCAGGGGCCGGACTGGGTGGTCGCGCCCGCGACACGGATCGCGAGCGTATCGCTGACCGGTCCCGATACGAAGCCGAGCAGATCAACGGTGTTGAAGCGGCTATAAGAGACGCTTGCGCCCGCATGGGTGTCGAAGGTCGGGGGGTTGGCGATGTAGTTGATCGCGCCACCGGTGGAGTTCTGGCCGAAGAGGAGGCCTTGCGGTCCCTTCAGTACCTCGACCCGCTGCAAGTCCATCGCCGCGCCGCGGGTGAACACCGAGAAAGCGAGCGGCACCTGATCGACGTAGACGCTGACGGCGGGACTTGCACCAAGCGTATAATCGTTGAAGCCGATGCCGCGTAGCGTGAAGACGGGCGTGCCGTCCTGACTCTTCGTGAAGGTGAGGCCCGGCGTGATCTTCACGAGGTCGCCGGTATCGCGGACGCCCACGCGGGCAAGCTCCTCACCGGTGGCGGCGGTGATCGAGGCGCCGACGTCATTGAGCGACTGGGCGCGCTTGCTCGCGGTCACGACGATGTCGCCCACGCTCATCGGGGCGGGGGTGGCACGTTCGGCAGCGGCGGGGACAGCGGAAGTGGGTGGGCCGGACTGCGTGCCGACGGGCGGGGCGGGCGTGTTCGTCGTCCGGGTGCTGGCAGGCCCCTCCTGCGCCTGGACGGCGCCGGCAGCCAGTGCCGCAAGAGCCGTGCTCACGTAAGCGCACGTGCGCCAATGGTACCGCATGTCCCCTCCTATGTTGGCCGGCCGCAGTGATCGCGACCGTGTCCCAGTCGAACCATCGTCGTCCGCTGGGGATGTCGTAAGTGCGGCGCGTGCCATCGACGGGCCGATCGGGACAAAGTGGCGCTTCTGACCCTTCATGGTTCCGGCGTGACGCCATGTCCCGTTTTGCACATCCGCCTTGACCGGCTCGTCGCCATCGGCGAGCCTGTGCGCGGAGGTGGGGTTTGGTGCAGGAAAGCATCGACGGTAAGTCGACCTTGACCGGCTGGGTTCTGGCGATCGTCCGCGCGATGCGGGCGTCCGGGATCGAGGCGGAGGACGTCATGCGGGAGGTCGGGATGGACCCGGCGCTCCTGGTCGGGGGATACATTCGCTACTCCCAGGGTCAGATGAGCCGCCTGTGGGAACGTGCGATCGCGTTGAGCGGGGACGAGGCGTTCGGCCTGCTTGTCGCTGAGCAGGTGCGGCCCGCGACATTCCATGTCCTGGGATATGCGATGAGTACCAGCGCCACGCTCGGTCGCGCGCTGCACCGCTTCTCCAGATTTTGCAGGCTGATCTCGGATTCCTGCACCGCGGTGCTCACCGAGAACGGGGAAAACGTCACACTCGAGTTCTTCTTCGACACCGGGAACTCGCCGCTCGTCTTTCAGACGATCGACACCGTCGTCGCGAGCGTGCTCGCTTACTCGCGGTGGATCGGCGGCGAGGCGTTTGCGCCGATCGAGGTGGAATTCCGGCACGCGGAGCCGGCCGAAGCCCAGGCCTACCGCACCTTCTTTCGCTGCGACGTCCATTACAGAGCGCCCCGCACCAGCATCACCTTCGCCAGGTCGGATCTAGACCGCCCCATCCTCGCGGCGGACGAGGAACTCGCCTCGATGCTCGATCGACTGGCCCAGGAATACCTCGAGAAACGGATGTCCGGGCGAACGGCCGTCCGTGTCCGTGACTTGATGATCGCTAACCTTGCGAACGGAACAGTGAGCAAGACCGAGATCGCCAAAGCGCTGAATCTCACGGAGCGGACGCTGCTCCGACGTCTCAAGGCCGAAGGAACGACGTTCGCCGACGTGCTCAACGACGTCCGTCAGGAGCTTGCCTTCCAGTATCTCCGCCGCCCCGGGATGACGGTGAGCGAGGTGGCGTACCTTCTAGGTTTTTCCGACGAGAATACCTTCTCGCGGGCGTTCAAGCGGATGACGGGCCGGCGACCCGGCACCGTCATCGCCGCACGGGCGCAGGAGCAGTCCCAACCCGCGCATCCCTGATCAGGTCTGGATATAGGCGACCTGGGTGTGGGTGTATTCGTAGAGCCCGTGCTTGCCGTCGGTGCCGCCGATACCCGACCGGCGCACGCCCGCGTGGAAACCCTGAATAGCCTCGAAATTCTCGCGGTTCACGTAGGTTTCGCCGAACTTGAGCTCGTTAATCGCCTTCATGGCGGCATTGAGATTGTTGGTGAATACGGAAGACGTCAGCCCGTATTCGCTGTCGTTGGCACGGGCGATCCCCTCATCGAGACCGTCGATCTCGTCCACCAGGACGACGGGGCCGAACAGCTCGCGTGAGGAAACGTGCATGTCCTTGCTGGTGCCCGCGATGACGGTCGGCTCGAAGTGGAAGCCGCCGCCACGCTCGTGAGCGCTTCCGCCGGTCAGCACCTCCGCGCCCTTTTCGCGGGCGTCGCCGACCATCGCCTGCAGCCTTTCAACCGCATCCTTGTTCACGAGCGGGCCCATCTCGATCGGCACGTCGCCCAGCGGATCGCCGGATTTGATCGAGCCCATCGCCGCCGCGAGCTTTTCCTTGAACTCGGCGGCGATCCGCCGGTCGACGTAGATCCGCTCCGCGCAGTTGCACGCCTGGCCCGAGTTCAGCGCCTTCGACGCCTTCAGCGTGCCGACGGCGAGATCGATGGTGGCGTCGTCGAGAACGATCGCGGGCGCCTTCCCACCGAGTTCGAGGTTGACCTTCGTCAGGTTCATGCTCGCGTCCGCCATGATCTGCGCGCCGGCGGCGGAGCTGCCGGTGAAGCTGATCATGTCGACGCCCGGATGGCGCACCAGCGCCCGCCCCGTGGTCGCACCTCGCCCGTTCACCAGGCCGAAGACGCCATCGGGGAGGCCGGATGCGGCGGCGATCTCGGCGAATGCATGGGCGCTGTACGGTGTCTCCTCGCTCGGCTTGACCACGATGGTGTTGCCCGTGATCAAAGCGGGCGCCATCTTCCGTGCGATCACGAAGAAGGGGAAGTTCCACGGGAGGATACCGGCCACCACGCCCATCGGCCGGCGGAAGAGGAACATATGCTCGCCGGGGCGGTCGCTGGTGATGACCTCGCCTTCGATCCGTCGCGCCCATTCGGCGGAATAATCGAGATATTCTGCCGTGATGAACACTTCCATCTCGGCGAGCGGCAGCACCTTTCCTTGTTCAGCGGCGATGATCCTGGCGATGCGGGATACGTCGCCGCGTATCGCCTGCGCGAGCGCACGCAGCGGCTTGGCTCGTTCGATCGCTGGCAGGTGCGCCCAGGCCGGCTGCGCTGCCGCGGCGCTACGCACAGCCTCATCCACCATGGCCTCGTCGGCCTCCGGTGCCCCCCCAAGGGCCTTCTCCGTGGCAGGATTTAGCACCTCCATGGCGTCCGGTCCCTCGCGGAACGCGCCGCCGACGAAGTGGCGGAAGCGGTGACTCAGCTCGTTCATGATCGACTCCGGTGGGAAAGGGCGAGATCCGTTTCGGGTGTGGCACGGTTGGCCAGGAAGGCCGGCAGCCGATCCGCAAGCCGCAGTTGCTCCCTGCTCAGTTCATCCACGGACGAGCAGCCGAGAAGCGCCATCGCGCGCTCGGTTTCACGCCGAAGGAGGGACAGGAGGCGGGCGACGCCGGGCTCGCCATAGGCGCTGAGCGCGTACACGTAGGGGCGCCCGGTCATGCAGGCGCTCGCCCCCATCGCAAGAGCCTTGACGATGTGCGTGCCGCGTCGGATCCCGCCATCCAGGATGACCTCGAGCGGTCCGTCGACACCGTCGACGATATCGGCGACAATATCGATCACGGGCGGCGTCCCGTCCAATTGTCGGCCGCCGTGGTTCGAGACGATGACCGCGGACGCGCCAGCGCCCTGCGCCCGACGCGCATCGGCGACCGATTGAAGACCTTTGATGGCGAACGGGCCGTTCCAATGCGAGATCAGCCGTTCCACGCGATTCCAGCTGATGTGCCTCTCCATCTTCTCCGCGAAGAAGCTCGCGAGAGTCGAGATGTCGGTCGCTCCGCCCGCCGTCCGGGCCACGATATTGGGGAGGCTGAATTTGCCGCCCCGCAGATAGCCGACACACCAGGCCGGTCGGGAGGCGAATTCCATCAGGCTCTTGGCGGTCAGCGCCGGCGGAATCGTCAGCCCCGATCGCAGGTCGCGTTCGCGGTTCCCGGCCACAACCGTGTCGACCGTCAGACAGATCGCGTCATAGCCCGCCTCCCGGCAGCGATCGAGCGCGGCCAGGTTCAGTTCGTCATCCGCGAGGAGGTAGAGCTGATAGACCTTGGGGCCGTTGCTCACCCGCGCGATATTCTCGATGCTGTCCGACCCCATCGTCGACAGGCTGTACGCGACGCCCGAGGACGCCGCCGCGCGCGCCACGCCACTTTCCCCGTCGGGATGGAACATGCGGCTCATCCCCGTGGGTGACAGGATCAGCGGCCATTCCAGATCCATGCCGAGCACACGCCGGCGCAGATCGATCGTCCGTATGTCTTTGAGGTAGCTGGGGGCGAGCGTGTAGCGGTCGAAGGCAAGGACATTCGCCGCCGTCGTGCGTTCGTCGTCGGCCCCCCCCTCGATGTAATCGAAGAGCGGGCGAGGCAACCGCCTTCTGGCCGCGGGCTTGAAGTCCTGCGCGTTATGGCAATCGCGCAGGCTCATCGGGATCCGGTCCCGCTTGCGGGAACTTGTTTCAACGGACCTTGAACCGCGTCTTCAGATGGTGAGGGCCACGAGCGAAGTAGGAATCGATCCATTCGACGTCGTCGTCGACGGGGTCGAGCACCTCGAACCGCTGGAAGGCGACTTCGAGGGCAGATTTCGCCTCCATTCTGCTGAGATAATTGCCGAGGCAGAAGTGCGGGCCCTGGCCGAACGACATCAGCGGGTGTTCGATCTTGCGGTCGATGTCGAAGAGTTCAGGATTGGCGTATTTGGATTCATCCCGGTTGGCGGATGCGAGAAGGGGCATCACCGTCGAACCTTTGGGAATGGCGATCCCGCCAAGTTCGGTGTCCTCCATCGTGTGCCGGAAGATGATCTGGACGGGCGGGTTGTAGCGCAACACCTCCTCCAGCAAGGCGGGGATCAGACCCGGATCGGCGCGGACGCGGCGGTACGTTTCCGGGTGCCGGTACAATTCGACCAATGTGGTGCCGAGCAGGTTGGTGGTCGTCTCCACGCCGCCGATCAGCAGCAGGGTCGCCATCTGAACGACTTCGATACGCTCCATCCGGCGACCGTCGACCTCGGCGGCGATCAGCTCGGAGATCATGTCGTTCTGCGGATGGGCGGCGCGCTCGTCGTGAAGCGCCTCCATGAACGCGCGCAATTTCTTTGAGCTTGCATCGATTTGCGCCAGCTTCTCCGGGCCGTAGGCGGCGCGATTGGCCGCGGACAGGACGTCGTCCACCCACACTTTGAACTCTGCACGGCGCTGCGTCGGAACACCCAGGACCTGCGAGATCACGGTCACCGGATAGAGGGCGCAGAAATCCCACATCCAGTCCAGTTCGCCTTCCGTGCCATATTTGGCGACGATGTCGTCGCAGAGTGTCTCGGCGACTTCGTAGGTGCGTTCCACCAGCGTCTTGATCTTGGAAGGGACGAAGGCCTTGTTCGCAAGCTTCCGCAGGTGGACGTGACCCGGCGGATCCATCGAGATCATCGGCGGAACCTCGGGAACCGGATCATATTCTCCCAGAAGCGCGGGCCAGAACATCGATGAACTATATATTTTGCCGTCGCTCAGCAGCGCTTTCACATCATCGTATCGCGCGACGCCGAAGGCCTGGATGCCGGGCAGCCATTTCACCGGCTCATCGCGGCGAAGGGCGGCATAGTAAGGATACGGCTCGTGCTTCACCGCTGCATCGAGCGGATCATATTCCAACGTCGCGTCTGCACGCATATTCTGGCTTGCCGCCCCGCCCATCACATCTCTCCTGCCGCGTCACTCGAAACGACGCTGGTTCTGGACGTAAGCTATTCGTCACGTGCCGGATGCGAAGGGCTGCGCGTGCCACCATGCAGCCGATGGTGCCATCGCCGACGGATGTCACGTTCGGTCGGCTGCTGGCCGGATTGGCTCTTGTCGACCGTTTCTCGTGCGGCATGATCCCGCCCGTCGATCAGGCGTAGACGCCGATCAGGAATCGGAGAGGACGAGAATGCATATTCTGTACGCCAACCAGGTCACCGACGAGCAGCTCCTGCCGCATCAGCGCCGCGTCCTGGGATCGCTTCGCGACATGTATCCGCTCGGCATTTCCGACGGGACCATCGGCGCGGGCGCGGGCGGTCCTCGGCAGCATAAGAATTTCCAGACCGCGCAGGACTGGGTGTCCGCCTTCTTCAACAAGGGCGCGGAAGAGGTGCTCGGTTACTATGCCGACGATTTCGTCTGGGAAGACATCGAATTCATGCAGACGATCACGACGAAGGAGGAACTCTACAAGGCCTTCATCGTGTTCAACAATTCCGGACCGGAGTCCGATTTCGGCGTGCACAAGTTTCAGGTGCTCACCTACGACGGCGGCCCGGCGGGCGAATCCAAGGGCGTGAAGTACGACGGCCCAATCCCCGAGGACTGGCAGGGCGAGTGGGAGCCAGCCTATCAGCGCTACGCCGACAACATCATGCTGGGTGCCGATCTCGATTATGATGAATGGGGCTACATGCAGTGGATCTGGAAGGCCACGCACAACACCCCCTTCTTCGGGATCGAGCAATCGGTGGGCAAGACCACCGTCACCCGCGGCACCACCACACAGATGTACAAGAACGGCAAGATCGTCCGCTGCCGCACGCACTGGAATTTCCGCGAGTTCGCGATGCAGCTCGGCCTGATCTCGCTCCCCGACGAGGCATGGCGGAACAATCCGTCGCTCCCCGTCGCGGCCGCCTGAGGCGATATGCGCTACACGATCCTTGGCCGGAGTGGTCTTCGCGTTGCGAAGATCGCTTTGGGGACAATGACTTTCGGACCGGGGGCCGAGTGGTCCCGGTCCGAAGCGGAGTCGAAAGCCGTCTTCGACGCATATGCGGAAGCCGGGGGCAACTTCATCGATACCGCCAATATGTATACCGGCGGCGTCAGTGAGGAGCTTGTCGGGAAGTTCGTCGGGGCGGATCGCGATCGGTTCGTGGTGGCGACGAAATATGCGAATGCCGTGCCCGGCGCCGGGAACCCGAATGCCGCCGGGATGCACCGCAAGAGCCTGGTTCAGTCGCTGGACAAGAGCCTGCAGCGGCTGGGCCTCGACTATATCGATCTCTACTACGTCCATTGGTGGGACTTCACCACGCCGGTGGACGAGGTTCACCGCGCGCTCGACGATGCCGTCCGTGCCGGCAAGATCCTCCACATCGGCCTGTCCGACGTGCCGGCCTGGGCCGTGTCGCGCATGCAGGCGATGTCCGATGCGCGCGGCCTGGCTCCAGTGACGGCGATGCAGCTCGAATACAGCCTTGTTCAGCGCTCCATCGAGCGGGAGCATCTTGCGATGGCGTCGGTGTTCGACATCGGCGTCACGGCCTGGTCGCCGTTGGCCGGAGGCATGCTGACGGGGAAATACAGCAGGGGCGTCGCTCTGGAGGGCGCCAAGCGGATGGACTCGATGCAGTTGCAGCCGCTTGACGACCGGAACCTTGCGATCGCCGCGGCGGTCGACCGGGTGGCTGATCGTATCGGGGCCAAGTCGTCACAGGTCGCGCTGGCCTGGCTCTTGTCGAAGGGTGTTATTCCGATCGTGGGAGCCACTCGCCCGGAACAGCTCGCCGACAATCTCGCGTCCGTCGATCTGGAACTTGCTGACGACGCCTTGACGGAACTCGATGCCGCCAGTGCTATCGATCTTGGGCATCCGTACCAGATGGTCGGGTGGGAGATGCAGATGGCGCTCGGCTACGCCGGCATGTTCGATCAGATCGATATCCCCTCGTGGCCCTTCCGTCGGAATAGCCCGCGTTGACCTCAGGGCGTTACTACGATGCCCCTATGACCAATAGCGAGGGTGGCGCAGGCAACCCTATACCGCCACCCTCGAGCCATACACGCATCACCGTTTGGGCCTCATGAACGAGGTGGGGTCAGCGATGGAACGCGCTGGCGCAGATACCTTAGATCATTGGCAAATTTCGGTTCTATTGGAGTAAGGTTGAGCTAAGTCTGACGCATCGCGATCGAATTAGAACCTGGTTTGTCATTGATCGAGGGTGTTGTTGCTGCCTAGCGCGAACGAAGAGCGCCGCAGGCGATTCGATCGGTCGTGCTCACTCCCGATGCGGCTGGCGGGGCAGAAGCCGCCGCCCGCCGCCGTTTCAGGCGGCAAGATCGAGGACGATGCGGCCCTCGATCTGGCCTTTTCGCATCCGGTCGAACACCTGATTGATCTCGGCCAGCGGCGCGGTGGAAACGGTCGCTCTAACCTTGCCGTCGGCGGCAAAGTCGAGCGACTCCTGCAGGTCGAGCCGGGTGCCGACGATCGACCCGCGCACCGTGATCCCGTTCAGCACCAGTCCGAAGATGTTGAGCGGAAAGTCGCCGGGCGGCAGGCCGTTCAGCGCCACCGTGCCGCCACGCGCCATCATGCCGACGGCTTGCGCAAATGCCTTTTCGCTGACCGCGGTGACCAGCGCGCCCTGTGCACCGCCGCCAGTTTCCCGCTTGATCGCGGCCGCCGGGTCGGCTTCGGTCCGGGCATTGACCGTGATCTTCGCGCCCAGCCGCCGGGCGAGGTCAAGCTTGGCGTCGTCGACGTCGACCGCCGCGACGTTCAGGCCCATGGCGACGGCATATTGCACCGCCATATGGCCCAGCCCACCAATGCCGGAAATGACCACCGTGTCGCCGGGCTTGGTATCGGTCATCTTCAGCCCCTTGTAGACCGTGACCCCGGCGCACAGCACGGGCGCGATCTCTGTGAATCCGAGATTGGCGGGCAGCTGGCCGACGAAATCGGGATCGGCGATGACATAATCGGCAAAGCCGCCATTGACCGAATAGCCGGTGTTGAGCTGGCTTTCGCACAACGTCTCCCACCCGCCCAGACAATGCACGCAGTGGCCGCAGGCGGTGTAGAGCCAGGGCACGCCGACCCGGTCGCCTTCCTTGATGTGTTTCACGCCCTTGCCGACCGCCGAGACATAGCCGACGCCCTCATGACCCGGAATGAAGGGCGGGTTGGGCTTGACCGGCCAGTCGCCTTCCGCGGCGTGCAGATCGGTATGGCACACGCCCGAGGCCTGGATCGCGACCTGGATCATGCCGTCGGTCACTTCCGGTACGGGCACTTCATCGATGGTCAGCGGTGCGCCGAATTCGCGTACGACCGCCGCTTTCATGGTCTTCGCCATGGCACGTCTCCTGTAGAATGATGATGGAGCGGGGATGGGCGCGGTTGCCGACCCCCGCCATGACCACGGTCAAAAGAAGCCGAGCTTCTTGGCCGAGTAGCTGACGAGCAAATTCTTGGTCTGCTGATAATGGTCGAGCATCATCCGGTGCGTCTCGCGCCCGATACCCGACCGTTTGTAGCCGCCGAACGCCGCATGGGCGGGATAGGCGTGATAGCAATTGGTCCACACCCGGCCCGCCTGGATCGCCCGGCCCATGCGATAGGCGCGGGTGCCGTCGCGGGTCCACACGCCCGCGCCCAGGCCGTAGAGCGTGTCGTTGGCGATGCTCAATGCCTCCTCATCGGTCCTGAAGGTCGCGACCGAGACGACAGGGCCGAAAATCTCCTCCTGGAAGACGCACATCCTGTTGTGGCCGCTCAAGACGGTGGGCTTGACATAATAGCCCTCCAGCCCCTCGGGCCGGTTGCGGGTGCCGCCGGTCAGCACCTTGGCGCCCTCGTCGCGACCGATGTCGAGATAGCCCAGGATCTTGTCCATCTGCTCTTCCGACGCCTGCGCGCCGACCATGGTGGCGGGGTCGAGCGGATCGCCCTGGATCATCGCTTCGACCCGCGCGACCGCCTTTTCCATGAAACGGTCATAGATGGATTCGTGGACCAGCGCGCGGCTGGGGCAGGTGCAGACCTCGCCCTGGTTGAGCGCGAACATGGCGAAACCTTCGATCGCCTTGTCGAAATAATCGTCGTCTTCGGCGGCGACATCGGAGAAGAAGATGTTCGGGCTCTTGCCACCCAGCTCCAGTGTGACGGGGATCAGGTTTTCCGACGCATAGGACATGATGAGCTGTCCGGTCGTCGTCTCGCCGGTAAAGGCGATCTTGGCGATGCGCGGGTTCTGCGCCAGCGGCTTGCCCGCCTCCACGCCAAAGCCGTTGACGATGTTGAGCACGCCCTCGGGCAGCAGGTCGGCGATCAGTTCGGCCAGCACCATGATCGAGGCGGGGGTCTGTTCAGCGGGTTTCAGCACCACACAATTCCCCGCCGCAAGGGCCGGTGCCAGTTTCCAGCAGGCCATGAGGAGCGGGAAGTTCCACGGAATGATCTGGCCCACCACGCCCAGCGGCTCGTGGAAGTGATAGGCCACCGTATCGTGGTCGATCTCGGAAATCCCGCCCTCCTGCGCGCGAATGCACCCGGCGAAATAGCGGAAATGGTCGATCGCCAGCGGCAGGTCGGCGGCGGTCGTTTCGCGGATCGGCTTGCCATTGTCCCAGGTTTCGGCGGTGGCGAGCAGGTCGAGATGCTCCGCCATCCGATCAGCGATGCGGTGGAGGACCAGCGCGCGTTCGGCGACGCTGGTCCGACCCCAGTCATCCTTGGCCTTGTGCGCGGCGTCGAGCGCGAGTTCGATATCGGCGGCCTGGCTGCGTGCCACCTGACAGATGATCTGCCCGTCGATCGGCGATCGGTTATCGAACCAGCGTCCATCGACCGGATCGACCCAGCGGCCGCCGATGAAATTGCCATAGCGCTCCTTGAAGGGCGCTGTGCGGGCTTTGATGGCTTCCTGGATCGTCATGCAACCTCTCCTTCGTTTCGTATGAAACAAAGGCTCTGCCTGTGCCGGAGCGCCGGCAAGTCGGTCTGCAACAAAGCGCGCGGGCAGTGATGGACTTTCCGCACTACAGGCGTAGCATGTGTCGCACGACGCGACGCGGGAAACGGGTTGGTGTCGCAAGTTGCGACAGTCGGAGAAGGATGCGGCGATGGACGGCGCCGGGATAGAGCAGGGGCGACGCGCCTATTTCGACGAAGGGCAGTTGCCGCTGGAAAGCGTACGTCAGCCGGTGTTGCGATCCTGGCTGCGCTGTACCGATATGGGGCTGGCGCAAGGACGGCGGCGCGACGGCGGCCCGCTGACCGACAGCGAACTCCACGCGCTCCGCCAGCGTCGCGAGTCGCTGCGTCGGCTGTGCCGCCCCGAATTGGAGATGCTGGCGGGAGAGGCGCGCGATACGGGCAGCGTCGTGATCCTGGCAGACGCCGACGGCATGATCCTGGACAGTATCGGCGATACCGGTTTCCTGTCGCGCGCGGCGCAGGTGGCGCTCAGGCCCGGCATGTCCTGGACAGAGGCGAGCACCGGCACCAATGCGATCGGCACGGCGATTGCCGAGCGTCGCCCGATCGCGGTGCACGGCCCCGAGCACTTCTTCGCCGAACATGCGGTGCTCAGCTGCGCGGCGACGCCGATCCTCGACCCGCGCGGCGCGATCGTCGGGGCGCTCGACATCTCGGGTCCGTCGGTGAACGGGCATGGTCATGCGCTGGGGCTGATCCGGCTGGCGGTCGACCAGATCGAACATCGGCTGTTCCGCTCCGGCTTCACCGATTGCCGGGTGCTGCGCCTGCACGACGATGCGGCGATGCTGGGCACCGCGCGCGAGGGAATATTGGTGTTCCGCGACGAGCAGCTGGTCGCCGCCAATCGGCGCGGCCTGTCGCTGGTCGGTCGCAGCTGGGAGGCTTTGGATGATACCGCGCTGGGTGAAGTGCTCGACATGCGCAGCCAGGCGGCAAGGGGGCATTTGCGCCTGACCAATGGCGCGACGCTGATCGGCGGATGGGATGGGGACGCTCGAGCCGGCGGTATGGAATGGTCGATCGCGCGTCCGCTGGCCGACGACCGGGCGGAGGCGATCGACGCGGCACTGGCGGCGCATGACGGCAATGTCACGGCGGCGGCGCGGCAGCTCGGCGTGCATCGCAGCACGATCCACCGGCATCTCGCGCGCAGGCGCTGAACGGCCCGGCATTCGCGTTTCGCCCGCGGTGATTGACCCCCGCTGTTTGACCATCGTCAATGTTGGCAATGCCCACCGGCGTCACGATGGCGGCGAAGGAGATCCCGCGCGATGGACCGCCACCCGCGTCAAGCCAGTGTCGTGCCGTTTGCGCGTCGCTGGCACGTCATCCACGAAATTGACCTGATCCGCCTGATGCAAGCGCATCGCCATCGGCTGGCCCTGGCTGCCCAGGCGGAAGCGATTGCGGATGGTCTGCCCAATCGTCCCACCGAGCCGATGATGACCGCATTCCTGATCGCCTTGCAGGAACTGGTGACGAAGGGCGAGCGGGCCGATGGCGATGGTCTGGAGGCGATGCTGCTCAACCGGCACGAAGACCCGCTGACCTGGACGCTTATCGACCATGTTCACCACCGGCATAGGGCCGATCGCGCGGCGGCCAGTGAACTGATCGCCGCCTTCGACGAGGCAGATGCGTTCGTGGCCCCCGAAACGCTGGGGCACATGCTGCGGAGTTTCTTCACCGGTTGCCGCCGCGCGGTCGATTTCGAAGAACTGACCCTCATCGCGCTGGCGGGGCACCGACTGACCTCGGAGGCCCGCGCGTTGCTGGTCGATGCGCTGACGGAGAGCGTTGCCGCCTGACCCGGTCAGGCCGCCTCGGCGCGGGCAGCGAGCGCCTCGCGGTCACTGATCGTGATCGCGCGGCCACCGGGCAGGCCGATCATGCCGCTCTGCTTCATCCGGGTCAGCTGGCGGCTGACCGTTTCGATCGTCATGCCCAGCACGTCGGCGATCTGGCCGCGCGTCAGTGGCAGGTCGAAGGTGACGGGGCCGTCGCGGCTGGCGCGGCATCCGCTGGCGCCCGCGCGCGCCGCCATGTCGAGCAGGAAACCCGCCAGCTTCTCCCCCGCCGATTTGCGCGCGAGCGCCAGCATCCGCCCGCGCGCCTCGTTCAGCGATTCGAAGGTCCGCTGGAGCAACAGCCGTTCCATGCGCTGGTGATCCTCCAGCACCCGCTCGAAGGCGGCGCGGGGGAAGACGCACAGCTCCGCCTCGGTCAGCGCGGTCAGGGTGAAGTCGACCTCGCCCGCATAGGGCTGTCCGAAGAAATCGGCCGGATAGAGGGTGCCCACCGTTTGTTCGCGCCCATCGGCGGTGGTGGCGACCAGTTTCAGCACGCCCGACAGCAGATTGCCGCAGAGGAGCGCCTCGTCGCCCGCCCAGGCGATGGTTTGGCCGCGCCCGACATGCCGCCGCTGGCCGATGCTGTTGAGCGCGAGCAGTTCCCGGTCATCGAGGCTGCCGCACAAGGCCCGGTCGCGCACCGCGCAATCGGCACATATGTCTTTCGGGATCATGGCCTGATTCTATAGCGCGACCATGATCCCCTGTCGTCGGACGGATTGTCCTATCTGTCACCGACGCGTCGTCACATCATCGTCCTGCGGCAGATGGAATTCATGCCAGATGCCGTTGAGGATGCCGAAGCCGACCGCGAGGCCAAGGCCCAGGACCCAAGAGAAATACCACATGGACCGCGTCCTTTCTCAGTAGAAGTCGGGGTTGGTGCGGACGTCCTCCGCCGTCACCCGGCCGAACATCACCCGGTACGCCCAGGCGGTGTAGGCAAGCACGATCGGCAGGAAGACGAGCGTGACGAACAGCATGATGCCCAGCGTCTTCTGCGTGGACGAGGCGTTCCACACCGTCAGGCTGCTATGCGCATCGATGCTGGACGGCAGGATGAAGGGGAACATCGAGCAGCCGACGCTCGCGATGATCCCGGTCGCGGCGAGCGACGAACCGGCGAAGGCGAGCCCCTCGCGCCGCCCCCGGATACCGGCCAGCGCCAGCATCGCCCCGGCAAAGCCCGCTACCGGGAGCACCATCATCCACGGATAGGCGGCATAATTGTCCAGCCACGCGCCGCTCGCCCGTTCCGTCGTCATGCGCAAGGGGTTGGACGGACCGAGCGGATCGACGGCCCCGACGACGCGGTAGCCGATATCGCCCCACGCGACGAAAGCGAAGCCGATCGCGAACAGCAGGATCGCCGCGATCGCCGCCACCGTCCCGAATGCTCTCGCCCGGTCGTGGACGGGGCCATGCTCGACCTTCATCGACAGCCATGCCGCGCCGTGCAGCACCAGCATCGCCACCGACAACAACCCGCAGACGAGCGTGAACGGCGTGAACAGCCCGAATAGCGTCCCTTCGTAAAAGGCGCGCAGATCGCCATCGAGGCGGAAAGGCGCGCCCAGCAGCACATTGCCGACCGCCACGCCGAAGACGAGCGCGGGTACCAGCCCTCCGAAAAACAGCGCCCAGTCCCAGCGGCTGCGCCAGCCAGGGTCGGATCGCTTGCTGCGATATTTGAACCCGACCGGCCGCAGGATCAGTGCGGCGAGAACCAGGAACATCGCGAGGTAGAAGCCCGAAAAACTGACCGCATAGACGAACGGCCAGGCCGCGAAGATCGCACCGCCGCCCAGGATGAACCAAACCTGGTTTCCCTCCCAGGTCGGCCCGACCGCGTTGATGACCATCCGCCGCTCGCCATCGTTCCGCGCAACGAAGGGCAGGAGCGCGGCGACCCCCAGATCGAACCCGTCGGTCAGCGCGAAACCGATCAACAGGACGCCCAGCAATGCCCACCAGATCAGGCGCAACATCTCATAATCGAACATGTCCCAATCCTTCGTATCAGGCGGTGACGGGAATGGCGGCGGGGATCGGACCAGACGCGGGCTGATCGTCCCGCTCTTCCGGGCCGTGGGCGATGGCGGCGAGGATCAGCCGCACCTCGATCACCGCCAATGCGCCGTAGAGCAGGGTGAAGCCCGCCAGCGTGGTCCACAGCGCGCCGCGGGACAGCGAGCTGGTCGCGAGGAAGGTCGGCAGCACACCCTCGATCGCCCAGGGCTGACGCCCCAGTTCGGCGACGAGCCAGCCCAGTTCGGCGGCAACCCAGGGCAGAGGCAATGCCGCCACCGCCAACCTCAGGAACCAGCGCGACTCCATGTGCATCCGCAGCGAACATAAGATGAAGGCGGTCGCGAACAGCGCGATCATCGCAAAGCCGATCGCCGCCATGATGCGGAAGCTCCAGAAGAGCAGCGCCACGTTCGGCACCGTGTCCCACGCCGCCGCCTCGATCTGCCTCGGCGTGGCGTTGCGCGGATCGGCCATCTGCCGCTTGAGCAGCAGCGCGTAGCCCAGGTCGCGCTTATGCGCCTCGAACCGCGCCCGTTGGGCCAGATCCTGCGGGTTTGTCTTCAGCCGCTGGACCGCGTCATAGGCGATCACGCCCGAGGCGATCCGCTCCTGCGCCTTCAGCACCAATTCGGACATGCCGGTCACGGTGCCGTCCAGACTGCGGGTCGCGATCAGGCCGAGGACCCAGGGGATTTCGACCTTGTAGCGCGTCTCATGCGTCGTGATGTCCGGGAGGCCCAACAGCGTCAGTCCTGCCGGGCCGGGCTCCGTGTGCCAGACCGCTTCGATCGCGGCGAGCTTCATCTTCTGGTTGTCGGTCAGCGCATAGCCGCTCTCGTCACCCAGCACGACCACCGACAGCGAGGAGGCGAGGCCGAACGCCGCCGCCACCGTCATCGACCGGCGCGCGATGGGCAGGAACCGTCCCTTCAGCAACCAGAAGGCCGACACGCCCAGCACCACGACCGAGGCGCAGATATAGCCCGCGCTGACGGTGTGGACGAACTTGGCCTGCGCGACGGGATTGAACAGCACCGCGCCGAAGTCGGCGACCTCCATGCGCATCGTATCCGGATTGAAGCTCGCGCCGACCGGGTTCTGCATCCAGCCATTGGCGACGAGAATCCACAGCGCCGACAAATTGGTGCCCAGCGCCACCATGAAGGTGACGATCAGATGCCCCAGTTTCGACAACCGGTCCCAGCCGAAGAACATCAATCCGACGAACGTCGCCTCCAGGAAGAAGGCCATCAGCCCTTCGATCGCCAGCGGCGCGCCGAAGATGTCGCCGACATAGTGCGAGAAGTACGACCAATTGGTACCGAACTGGAACTCCATGGTCAGCCCGGTGGCGACGCCCAGCACGAAGTTGATGCCGAAGATCTTGCCCCAGAAGCGCGTCGTCACGCGCCATTCCGGACGGTTGGTCATGACATAGACCGATTCCATGATGACCAGCATCATCGACAGGCCAAGCGTCAGCGGCACGAACAGGAAATGATACAAAGCGGTTGCGGCGAATTGCAGCCGTGACAGGTCGACGACCCCGGGATCCATAGCAAGTCTCCATGACGGGAGCCGCCCCCGGCCCCTTGCTGGCGGCCTCGCTAGGCTTGCCGGGCCGCACCGACATTGACCGCGGTCAAAGACGCGTCGGCCGGTCGCGGCGACGATCCGGCCATGACGACGATCGCCCATAGCGCCCCGGCCGCCCGGATACGGAACCGCTGGTTGAAGGACGCGGCGGGAGGCCGTGACGGGGCGGCGGGCCTGTTGCTCCTCGATACGCTGGCAGCGATCGGCTTTGCCACCGGGATCGCCGGGGGCGTGGCGGCGGTGGCCGGGCGGGGAATGCTATGGCCCTGGGCTCTGCTGATGATCGGCATGGGAACCGCGCGCGGATGGTTCGCGATGCTGGCCGTGCGTCGGGGAGCCGCGCGGGCGGGAGCGGTCAAGCGGGGGCAAAGGCGGCGGGTCGTCGCCGCGACGCTCCATCGGCCAGCGGGCGCACCGATCGACAGCGGCCTGCTCGCGACCCAGGCGGTGGATGCGATCGAGGCGCTGGACGGCTATGTCGCCCGCTTCCTGCCCGCGCGCCGGGCCGCTGCCATCGCACCGATGCTGGTTCTGGCGGCCACGGCCTGCGCCAGTTGGGTCGCGGCCGTCATTCTGGCAGGCACATTGCTGCCCTTCGTGGCGGCGATGATCCTGGCGGGCGGCGCGGCGGCGGACGAGTCGCGTCGACAGTTCATCGCCCTGCATCGCCTGTCGGCGCGTTTCGCCGACCGGGTGCGCGCCTTGCCCGTCGTGCTGGCCTTTCGTGCCGAGGCGCGCGAGACGGCAGCGATCGGCGAAGCGGCGCGGGAATTGGCGAAGCGGACGATGTCTGTCCTGCGGATCGCGTTCCTGTCCTCCGCCGCGCTGGAATTCTTCGCGGCGCTGTCGGTCGCGCTGGTCGCGGTCTATTGCGGCTTTTCGCTGCTCGGGCTGCTGCCCTTCGTTGTCCCGGAGACGCTGACCCTGGAGCGGACCTTCTTCGTGCTGGCGCTCGCGCCCGAATTCTACGCGCCGATGCGCCGCCTCGCCGCCGCCTATCACGACAAGCAAGCTGCCGAAACGGCTGCCGAGACGCTGATGCCGCTGGTCGAGGTCGCGTGCGCAGGTCCGGTCGTGGCGACGGCTCCGCTGACCTTGCGCGATGTGACGATCCATTATCCGGGAAGCGACACGCCTGCCGTCGCCCGCCTCTCTTTCCATGTCGAGCCGGGCGAGACGGTGGCGCTGCTCGGGCCGTCCGGTAGCGGCAAGACCAGCGTGCTGCACCTGCTGCTGGGCCTCGCGCCGCTATCGGCCGGAACGATCGAGGCGGGCGGCGCCCCCTTGGTCTCGCTGGCGGGTCAGGCGAGTTGGGTCGGCCAGCACCCTCTGCTGATCGCGGGGACGATACGCGAGAACTTGTTGCTGGCTCACCCGCAGGCGGATGATCTGGCGATCCGGCGTGCGGTCGCGATGGCGGGACTGCACCCGATGCTGGCGTCCCGACCGGGCGGACTGAATGCGACGCTCGATGCGCGGGGCAGCGGCCTGTCGGGCGGCGAGCGGCGGCGTATCGCGCTGGCGCGCGCCCTCCTCAGCCCCGCGCCGTTCCTCTTGCTCGACGAGCCGACCGCGCATCTCGACGCCGTGGCCGAAGCCGCCCTGATCGCGGCGATCGCACATGCCGCGAAAGCGCGGACGACGCTGATCGCCACCCACAGTCCCGCGCTCGCCGCCATTGCGACGCGCATCGTTCATCTGGAACCGGCCGCATGACCCTCCGTGGAATGATCGCCATCGAACGCCGGAGGGAGCGGCGCTCTCTGCGGCAGGCGAGTGCCTGTGCCGCCTTGGTCGGGGTTGCATCGGTGCTGTTGCTCGCATTGTCGGGCTGGTTCCTGACCGCCGCCGCGCTGGCGGGTGGGGCGGGGATCGTGGCGGCGCAGGCGTTCAATTACATGCTGCCCTCCGCCGCGATCCGCTTGCTGGCGATCGTGCGGACCGGCGCGCGTTATGGTGAGCGGTTGGCGAGTCACGGCGCAGCCTTCGGCGCGCTCGCCCGGCTGCGGCCGGCGCTCTATCGCGCGATCACCGCCGCACCTCCGCGGGTCGCGCTGGCACTCGGGCGGGGCGAGGCGACGGCGCGGCTGATCGGCGATGTCGATGCGGTGGAATGGCGCTTCGTCCGTCTGTCGGGGCCGTGGGGCGTCGGTGCGGCGCTGGCGTCGGGAGCGGCGTTGACGCTGCTCGGGGGATGGCTGGCAATGGCGGCGACGCTGGCCTGTGCCGGGGGCGTGTTGGCCATGGCGCGCTATGGGACGCGTCGACTGGCGCTACCCGGCCGCGAGGTGCAACGCGCGACGGGCGAGCTGCGCGAAGAGGTGGCGATGCTCGGCAGCGTGGCGGCCGAGTTGCGCTGTTTCGCGCTGGAGGATTGGGCGACCGCACGCATCGCGGCGGCGGGCGATCGTCTGGCCGAAGCGCAGGTCCGTCAGGCGACGGTCGCCGCGTGGTTGGAGGTGTTGCACGCGATCGGCGTGGCCGTGGCGGCGGCCTCGGCCCTGACGCTGTCGTCCGGCGCCGGCGCACCGATCGCCGCGCTCACGGCGCTGGCGGCGGCGATGACGGTCGATGCGATCGCACCGATCCTGCGGGCGTTGACGGAGCGCGGACGCCTTTGCGAGGCGGAGGCGCGGCTGGACGCGGTGTTCGACGCGGTGGAGGACGCGCCTCCCGCGATCGGATCGCGCGGCGAGTCGATCCTCGTCATCGATGGCGAGCGGTTCATGCCCGGCGACCGGATCGCGCTGACCGGGCCATCGGGCTGCGGCAAGACGACGTTGGCCGAAGGCTTGCTGGGACTGCGTCCGCTACCGCCCGGCCGGATCGGGATCGATGGCCGGGATGCCGCCGATCTCGCGCCCGCGCCCCTGCGCGCGACCTTTGCCTGGGCGCCGCAGGACGCCGCGCTGGTGGCGGGTACGGTCCGCGACAATCTGCGGATGGCCGACCGGTACGCGAGCGAGGATCGCCTGTGGCAGGCGCTGGGCGATGCGGCGTTGGATACGGTGGTGCGGGCCTTGCCGGACGGGCTCGACACATGGCTGGGCGATGACGGAGCGCGGCTGTCGGGCGGCGAGCGGCGGCGGTTGTCGCTGGCCCGCGCCTATCTGGGCGATGCGCCGTGGCTGTTGCTCGACGAACCGGGGGAGGGGTTGGACGCCGAGGTCACGGCCGAGGTCGCTCACCGCCTGGATGCCCGGCTCCGGCGGACCGGGCAGGGGATGATCCTGGTCAGCCATCGTCCCGTGCTCACCGCCCTGTGTGAGCGGCAATGGGCGGCGGATGAAGCGTCCCGCCGCTCCGCCGCCTGACCTAACCCGCGATGATGGCCAGGCGTGTCCTGTCGATCAGGCGCACGCCACGCAGGCCGGATAGCGTGACCAAACCATCCCGCTGGAACGCGATCATGTGGCGGCTCACCGTTTCGACCGCCAAGCCCAGGGCCTCCGCCATCGCGCCACGCGACAGCGGCAGGCGAAACACGGCATCGCCGTCCGCCTCGCATCGCCGCGCCATATCGAGCAGCAGCGCGGCCACCCGTGCATCGGCGCGCGCGCGGGCCAGCATCGGCATCCAGCGCCGCACCTCGCCCAGCGTCGCCAGCGTCCGGCGCAGCAGCAAGCGCCCGGCGGCGGGGTGGCGGACCAGCATCTCCTCCAGCGCCCGGCGCGGATAGACGCACAGATCGGCATCGCTCAGCGCCGCGATCGTGTCGGCGCAGCGATCGGCGAAGAGCGTGCCGACGAAATCGCCAGGATAGAGCAGGCCGACGATCTGGACGCCGCCGTCCGCCTCCATGCGAGACACTTTCAGCACGCCCGAGACGAGATTGGCGCAACTGCTTGCGGGATCGCCGATCCAGCCGAATGCCTGCCCCGCGCGCAACCGACGGCGGCGACCGATATGATGGAGCGCGGCAAGGGCGGTATCGTCAAGGCCGTCGCAAAGGGCCATATCCCGCGCGGCACACGCGGCACAGCGCTGCGGAAGCTCAGACGGCATGGCTGAAGCGCCGATCCTCCTCGTGGCGCCAGGCGTCAAAGGCGGCGGCGATGCTGCGGGCATAGGGCAGCGCGTCCTCCACGAGGTGAAGGCGCGAAGATGTCCAGGCGATCAATCCGACTTGCTCGAAACGGTGGAGTCGCTGGCGAATGGCGTTCCGCTCGGGCAGGCCGTCGAGATTGGCGACGCCGTGGCACAGCAAACCCGCAATGGCTTGGCCCCGACGCTGGTCCAGCGGACTGCGGTGGATGCCGCGCGCGGTCGCGAACCGATGGGCGCCGATCGCCTGATGCCATGCGCCCGCATTCTTGGCGTTCTGGAGCAGGCGATCGGGAAAGGCGCTGATCGCGCTGGCCCCCAGTCCGATCAATATGTCGGCGGGGTCGTCGGTAAAGCCCTGGAAATTGCGGCGCAGCGTACCGTTTGCCGCCGCCCGCGCGAGCGGATCATGCGGCTGCGCGAAGTGATCGAAGCCGACAGACCGGTAGCCGGCGCGCGTCAGCCGGTCATGCGCCAGCGCCGCCTGGGCGAAGCGCGCCGCCGCATCGGGGAGGGCCCCCGCGTCGATACGGCGCTGGCGCGGGATGAGCTGCGGCACATGCGCATAGCCGAACACCGCCAGCCGTTCCGGTGCCAGCGCGATGGTTTCGTCGAGCGTGGCGGCCAGCGTCGCATCGTCCTGATCGGGCAGGCCGTACATCAGGTCGAAGTTGATCGACCCGACCCCGGCGGCGCGCAGCAGCGTGACGGCACGGACGATGTCCTCACTTGGCTGGACCCGACCGATCGCCGCCTGAAGCGACGGGTCGAAGGTCTGCACCCCCAGGCTGACCCGCGTGACGCCCGTTGCCGCGATGACGTCTGCCCAATCCGTGTCGAAACTGCGCGGATCGATCTCCACTGACAGGGTGGCGCCGTCGCTGGCAAAGGCGTTGCGCAGATGCGCGACCAGCGCGGCAAAGGCGGCGGGCGGGATCGCATTGGGGCTCCCGCCACCAAAGGCGATCCGTCCGATGCGTCCGCGCCGCTCCAGCCGGGCGGCTACCAGATCGATCTCGCTATGCAGCCGCGCGAGATAGGCATCCAGCCGCGCGGTCCGGTTCGCCGCGCTGGTATTGCACCCGCAATACCAGCAGATCGCCCGGCAATAGGGAATGTGCAGATAAAGCGACACGATTTGGTCCGCACCGACCGTATCGAGCGCCGCCGCCATATCGGCATGGCCGACATGGTCGCCGAATTCGGCGGCGGTGGGATAGCTGGTGTAGCGCGGCACGGGCCGGGCGAGCAGATCGGGATGATAGGGCCACATGGCCATGCCGTGCCCCGATGGTGCGACCTTGCCTTTGACCGCCGTCAAACCAGCGCTTGTCGGTGGTCAAGGCGGCGGGCGGGGGCGTTCCTATCCGGACCTTCTGTACGTTCACAGGAGACAAGGGATGACCATTACCAGAACCGCCACCGTGCTGCTCGCGCTCGCCGCGACAGGGATGGGTACGTCGGCATGGGCGCAGGATATCGGGGGGAACGACCCTCGGGTCGGGGTTCGCGCCGGCGACGTGCTGCTCCGCGCCCGCGCCATCCTGGTCGCACCGAACGAGCGGTCGGGCGGTATCCTGCCCGGCTTCCCCGGCGAGCCGGTGAAGGTCGACGACAGCGTGATGCCGGAGATCGACGCGACCTATATGGCGACCGACCATGTCGGCTTCGAGCTGATCGCCTCGACCACGAAACATTCGGTCAGCGGGGTGCGGGGAACGACCGGCAGCATCGGCAAGCTGGCCTCCACCTGGGTCCTGCCGCCGACGCTGACCGTACAATATCATTTCGCGTCGACGCGGCACGTCCGCCCCTATGTCGGGGCGGGCGTGAACTATACGATCTTCTGGAATGAAGCCGCGTCGGACGGGCTGCAAACGGCGGTGGGGCCGACCCGGGTACACCTCAAAGACAGTGTAGGCTGGGCGGCGCAAGCGGGCGTCGATATCGACATCACCCGCCGGGTCTTTCTGAACGTCGACGTCAAGTACATCGATATCGACACCGTCGCCCGGCTCGACACCGCGGCGCTGGGGCGCCAGCGGGTCGACGTATCGCTGGACCCGCTGGTGTTCGGGATCGGTTTTGGAGTGCGTCTCTAAAGGCGGGCTTCTCTTGGCGCGGCGCTGTCCGTGACAAGGCGATCGGCACTTGCTGGGTCGCCCTGCAATATGGCGATGGCGGCCAGCCGGACGCGCAGCTTCTCATCATAGCGGGGCTGGCATAAAGAATGATATTGCGAGTCAATAGCACTTACGCCTATAGCGCCCCGACTTTTGGGGAAGGGGCGAATGATGAAGCCACGGCGTTTGAAGAGGGTGATCGGTACGGCGGTCAGTGCATCCTGCCTCGCCATGCCGGGGGTGGCGAACGCGCAGCAGGCGACGGACACCGATGATGGGCGGGGCGACATCATCGTTACCGGCGCCAAGAATCCCGGTGTCGCGATGGCGTCGAAAGCCGATATCCCGACGCTGGAAAACGCGCAGGCGATATCGATCGTCACGCAACAAACGCTGAGTGACCGTGGCGTGCTACGGCTTGGTGATGCGCTGGCGGGGGTCGCCGGAGTGTCGCGCAACAATACCTATGGCTTTTTTGACGGCTTCAACATTCGCGGGTTCAATGCCTCGTCCGGCGCGACCTATCTCGATGGGCTGCTTGACGACACCGGCTATGGCACGTCGGAGATGAGCGCGCTGGAGCGTGTCGAAGTGGTGAAGGGGCCGGCGTCGGGCCTGTTCGGCCAGGGACCGCTATCGGGCATCGTCAATCTGGTCAGCAAACGGCCCCGGGATGAAGCGTTTCTCGATCTCGGCGTCAGCGCCGGCTCCTATGATCTGATCGAGGTTCGCGCCGATGCGAATGGCCCGTTGACGACCGACGGCGCCCTGATCGCGCGTCTGGCGGCCGTCTATCGCGACCAGGACTTCTTCGTCCATTCTTCGGGGCAGAAGCGTATCTTCCTCGCCCCCTCGCTCAGCTGGAAAATGGGGGGGCGAACCACCCTGACCCTGCTCGGCCGCTATCAGAAGGACGATATCCGTCCCTGGTCACCGACCACAGCCTATGGCACCGCGCTGCCCAACCCCAATGGGCCGCTGCCGATCAGCTTGTCCATCAACGATGCCGTCTATCCCGCCGTCCAGAAGAATGATTACTGGAATCTGGGTTATGCGCTCGATCATCAGGTCACTGATGCCATCGCGATCCACCAGTCGCTGCGCTATCAGGATTTTCACAATAGCTGGGACAACTGGCTGTTCGTCACCGGGATCAATACGCAGGATATTCCGGCAACGGCGACCAGCCCGCTCATTCCCGCCTACAGCCGGGTCAGCCGGGCTTTCTATGGGCCGTTCAACGAGAACGGCAGCTATTTTCGCGTCGACACCAACGCCAGCGCCCGCTTCGATACCGGGCCGCTAAACCATTATCTGCTGACCGGAGTCGATTATGGCCGGCGCCGATCGGATAACAGCAATCTCTACGACACCAGCCATCCTTATTATCTCAACCTCTATGCCCCGGTGTACGGGACGGTCAGCACTCATAATCCGGCGGTTCCGTTCTCGACGGCAGGCAGCCGGACACGGCAATTGGGCTTTTACGTCCAGGACCATATCAAGCTGGGCGATATACTGACGGTGACGGTGGGCGGGCGTTGGGACGATGCCTCGGCGATCAACCTGAGCGGGGGAGTGGCGAGCCCGAAGACCACGGCCAAGGCGTTCAGTCCGCGTGCGGGGGCCACGCTTGCCCTCAATGACTGGGCTTCGCTCTATGTGAACTATTCCAAATCCTTCACGCCCCAGTTCAGCTACCGCGACGTCGACCAACGGGTTCTGCCGCCCGAGCGCGGGGTCAATTACGAGGGTGGGGTGAAGATCGCCCGTAGCGATGGGCGGCTAAGCGGGATGGTGACGCTCTTCTCGCTGACCCGCGCCAATGTCGCCACGGCCGATGCCGTGCTACCCAATGTCTATGTGCTGACCGGCGAACAGCGCACGCGCGGCGTCGAGGCGGAAATGGCCTGGCGTCCCGGCAACGGTGTCGAACTGACAGCGGCCTATACTTATCTCGATGCCAAGGTGACCGCCGACAATCGGCTGCTCGTCGGTTCGCGTCTCGGCAGCGTACCCCGCCATATCGTCGATACATGGGCACGCTATGCGATACCATCAGGGCCGCTTGCCAACCTGGGCGCGGGGGCAGGGCTTCATCATGAAAGCAATCGCGCCGCCAGCACGGCGTCAGCGGTGGCGGGGGCGGCGCAGCCCTTCATGCTCGATGGCTATGTGCTGGTGGACGGGACAATCTTCTACAGGTTCGACGATTGGTCGCTCCAGGCGAATGTCCGCAACCTCTTCAACGAGCGATATTTCCCCACCGCCTCCCTGACCCGCACGACGCCGGGCGAACCGCGGACCTTCATGGTCACGCTCCAGCGCCATTTCTGACGTCATGGCCATTCACCCCAGCCGAGCTGGCATGCACCGACCAGATGCTGTCGCGCGGACACCGGGGCGAGAAAAGGCCGTCGGCCCGGCTGATGGAAGGATGATATGATAAGGCCTGAGGACGCGGCCCGCGACACCGCCGGCCTGCTCATCCACGCCGCTCGATGCTGGCGTTGCGCGCGCGACAATGGTGAGCCGGTTCAGCGCGCGCTGCACCGGATGCTTGCCCCTTGCAAATGCGAGATGCTGGCGCCGGTCTTCGACAGCTACCTGACGCTGTGCGAAGCCGCGCTAGGTCGCCGGATCACCGTGGGCGACATCGCGCGCTCGCCGGACGAACATCTGCTGCTCGGCCTGCTCGACGGATCGATGCGGCGGCGCGCCTGTCTCGACTGCGCGCAGGGCGCTGCCAGCGCTCTCGACTGCGCGATCTGTTCGACCCGCATCATGCTGGCGATGACAGTCGGCCATTCCAGCGGGCGGACGCGGCAGTGACGCCGGCGATCGACAGCATCGCCGCGCTGGACGGCATCCAGCCGTAAAGCCTTGTCGCCCCGCCATCATCGGAACGACGGTCGATGAGCGGCGGTAGCGACCAAAGGGTCATGGGTATGGCGTTGACGATACGGCGATGCGGCCGACCTTCTCGAGAACCGCTTCGTCCGCTGGCCGCACGTCCTCGGAGAAGGAGGGATTCTCGAAATAGCCGGTCACGATCACGGGGCTGCGGTTGCCCGGAGGGATGAGGACCGCGACGTCGTTGGTCTTGTTGCCGATGCCGGGGCGCATGCCCGTGCCCGTCTTGTCGAGCCCGCGCCAATCAGCGGGAAGGCTCGCTCGGATGCGCTTCGCCCCGCTCTGCGTCGCCGCCATCCATCCACGCAACCGATCACGATTGGCCGTACCCAGCACATCTCCCAGGACGATCCGCCGTACCGTTTCGGCCATGGCGCGGGGCGTGGTGCTATTCTCCTGCGTGCCCGGCGGGATCACGTTGACGACCGGTTCGTAGCCGTCGAGCCGGCTCGTGCTGTCCCCGATCTCGCGCCAGAACCGCGTGACTGCGTCGGGGCCGCCCAGGCGGCGCATGAGGACGTTCGCCGCGGCATTGTCGCTCGTGATCTGCGCCGCTTCCGCCAGCGCCACGATCGGCAGCTTGCCCTTGTCCAGGTTCTTCTCGATCACCGGCGAGTAGCCGACGATATCGGCCCGGCTGAAGGCGAGCGTCTCTGTCAGATCTAGGCGACCGGCATCGGCTTCGCGGAGCGCCATGGCCGCCAGTGATAATTTGAACGTCGAACAATGACAGAAGCGCTCGTCGGCACGCCAGCCGAAGCTCTTTCCGCTGCCGGTGTCCAGAACGAACGCGCCCAGCCTGCCGCCGGCTGCCCGCTCGATCGCCCGAAGGCGGGCGGTCGGACCGCGCCCGATGGCGCCCGCATTGCCTCGACCAGCCAGGAGCACGCTCGCACCGATCGCCAGCATCATGTCACGACGATTCATTGTCCGACCCCTGTGATTTCCATTTACAGCGTGTCTCTAGCCTACCGGCGCGCAAACGCCTCTGGGTCAATTTTTGCAGCGGCAGCGTCGCTTTGGGATGTAGCCCCATCCGCCTTACCCGCACAGGGCGCGGCTCGACCAGACAGCGATGTGGGTATGTTCGGGCTCTTCTCGAACGCCCGATTGTCGTCCGCTACGATATTGTCAGCCCGGTAAGCGCGATGGCCGCACGCGCCGCCATATTACCACCCGATCGCGCCGCCTTTGAGCAAATCCTCATGGCGCAGGATCCGCATGGGTCGCGCCACTCCATTGAGGATTGGTGCGCGGGCCGGATCGGGCGATGCTGCCTGTCCGATGATCATGGTGCGACGGTTCGCCAGGTGCAGACGAATGGCCGCCGGTGCCGGTTTGCTGAGCAGATAGAAGGGTTCGCCGGGGACGAGCGGATAGAGGCCGAGCGAGGCCCAGACATACCAGGCCGACATCGCACCGCCGTCATCGTCCATTCCCTCGGCGAAGCCGATGCGAGAGAAGCTGGGTTGGTGGACAGGCCGGTCATATTTGGCCTGATTTTCATACCAGTGATCCACCGGTTCGTCGCGCAGGCGGGCAACGAGCCGGTCGGTTCGAGCGGGATCACCCGCCAGCGCGAACAGGAAGGGCACGTGAATGTCCGGCTCGTTGGTCATGTTGAACAGATCACGGTCGAAGAACTGTTCGAGCTCGGCGGCGAAGCGGGGACGGCCGAGTGCTTCGTTCCGTAACCAGTCGAGATCGAACACCGGCGCCCAGCGATATTGCCACAGCGTTCCCTGATAAAGGCCGCGCGCCTTGACGGTATCGGCGTCGGCACCGAGATCGCGAAAGGTTGAACGCCACAGGGGGCGATAGTCCAGCGCACGGGCGGCGAAGGTGTGCGCAAGCTCCTGATGCCCTCGGTCGGATGCCAGTTCGGCGACGGCCCATTGGTCATAGGCGAGTTCCAGCCGCTCATCGGGCGTGGCATGCGGCAGGTGCAGCGTCTCCTGCGCCATGGCCGGCAAGGCCGAGGCAGGGTCGGTGTGGCCAAGGCCCTTGCGATACAGATCGAGCAAGGCGATGCCGGCATGCTCGGTGCGTACGCTCAGGAAGGGCTCCGTCGGGCCGGCCCATTGCGCCTTCCCGGCCACGAACAGATCGACCAGCGAGTCCGCGATGTCGCTGCCTACCTCGGGCGCCACCAGCGCGACGAGCGGCATCTGGGTGCGGTAATTGTCCCACAGCGACCAGCCTGAATAGCGATGGTGGCCCGCCGGCGCCTTCCGCACCTTGCCATCCGTTCCGCGATAGGCGCCGCGGGCGTCGTCGATCCGTGCCGGCCATTGCAGGGCGCGAAACAGACAGGTGTAGAACAAGGCGTGGCGCTCGGCCGGGGCATCGAACTCGATCCGCGATAGAGCGCGCTCCCAATCCTGCCGCGTCCGCCGCTGCAGTTGTTCTAGGCTTTGCGCGCCCAGCTCGCCAGTCAGCGTCGCCCGTGCGGAGGCGGGATCGACGGTGGACAGCGCGACGTGGAACTCGATGCGGTCACCCGCCCGAACCGGGAGCTGGAAGCGGAGGACGCCGTCCGGATCAAGCGTGCCGCTCTGCTGCACCGGCCGGCCCCGCACCGTCAGCCGGGCGGCGATGGCGAGGCGATAGACGCCCTTGCCGCATACCGTGGCGTTGGCGAGGCGCAGGCTCAGGGCGGCAGGGTCGCGGGAAAGCCATTCGTGGTCGACATGCCCGGCATAGCTGTGGCGCGGGTCGATGCCGACCGATACGGTTCCGGCGCGCGACGCCGTGAAGCGGCTGATCGATACTGATTGTCCGGCGGCCAGATCGGCGATGATCGGCGTGCGGCCGTAGCGCACATGATACCAGCCCGCGCCGGCGCGTTCGCTGCCATGATCGATGGGGGAGGGGCCCTGGTCGCCGGCATAGCGGACGCTGGTCAGCAGATCGCCGCCGCCGCCCCGGCACCCGACGCCCTGCGCCCGCGTCTGCGAAAAGCCCCGCAGCAGCGGCGCGGCGCGATCATAGCCGATATGGTTGGCGGGGTCGGTATCGGGTCCGAGCTGGACCATGCCGAACGGCGCGGCCGCGGCCGGGGAGAGCTGTCCGCGATCGCCCGTCGTGCCCATGAAGGGATCGACGAGGTCGACGGCCGGGCGGGGCGCTGCGAGAGCCGGTGACGCGATCAGTGCCGAGCAGGCGAGCAGGCGAGGCATCATTGGTCTTGTCCCCGGTTGTTGGCGGCCTTGTCGCAGCGGAACAGCGCCGTTCCGTCGCGTAGCATCTCTCCGTCGCTCAGGCGCTGAATGATATGCGTTGCCCGTTCGGCGATGTGCGAGCGGTCTTCGCCGGCATCCGCATCGATGTCGACCCTGTTTCAAAGGAACAGCCGGCCGCCATCCATCGCATAACGGCCCATGCTGCCCGGCGACGAATATCCGCCATCCGCGCGGAAATGTATCACCCGTTCTCGGGACACTGTCATGGCAACGCCTGCTAGGCGCGGGAGGTGACAGTTTCGATACATGCGGCGGCCGGATCAGCAGGGCGCGGGTCGCTGTGTTTGGTGCCGACCGCATCTTGTCATTGACGGCAAGGCCGGATCAATGTGATTTCATATCAAGGCTATCGCGATCCCGCGAACGCGGCCGAAAGAGATTGCATGATAGCACGGATCACCATGGCTTTGCTGACGCTTGTTGCCGCAACGGCGGCGAGCGAGCCTTCATATAACCCCCGCGAGACCTTCGCGCCGTTCGATATGGAGCAGGCGGTCAACCGCTATCGCGGCGGCAACGGGCTGCCCGGTCCGGATTATTGGCAGAACCATGCGGATTACGCGATCCGTGCCACGCTCGATCCGGCGGCCAAGACGATCACCGGTTCCGTTGAGATACGCTATGCCAACAACAGCCCCGACACGCTGGATGTGCTGTGGCTGCAGCTAGACCAGAACCTGTACCGGGTGGCGTCACGCGGCGGGATCGCAGCGGGCGGCGTGCCAAGGGGCTCCACCGAGGGCATGATGCTGGACGGGGTCTCGGTCGAGGCGGGGGGACGCCAGGTCGAACTCGCTCCGCTCGTCACGGATGCGCGCGCGCAACTGCGCCTCCCGCAGCCGCTGCCGGCCGGCGGCAAGGCAACGATCCGTATCCGCTATCATTATGTCGTGCCCGCCGAGGCGTTCGGCGGGCGTACCGGATGGTTGACGGGCAAGTCGGGGGACATTTTTTCCGTTGCGCAATGGTATCCGCACATGGCGGTTTATGACGACCTGCGCGGGTGGGACACGCTCCCGTATCTCGCCCAGGAGTTCTACCTGGAATACGGCAATTTCGATTACTGGCTGACCGTGCCGTCCGACATGCTGGTGGCGGGGTCGGGCGAGCTGATGAATCCGGGCGAGGTGCTGATACCCGCGCAGCAGGCGGCGCTCGCTCGGGCAAGGACGAGCGATACGACCGTCACTATTCGTGCACCAGGCGCGGTCAACGATCCCGCCACGCGGCCACACTCGGCGCGCGCGCTGACTTGGCATTTTCGCATGGAGAACACGCGCGACGTGGCGTGGAGCGCGTCGGCCGCCTTCGCCTGGGATGCGGCACGCATCAATTTGCCGGACGGCCGCACGGCGCTGGCCCAGTCCTTCTATCCACCCGAGAGCCAGGGGCGGGAGCGGTGGGGGCGGTCCACGGAATATCTGAAGGACGCGGTGGAGCGGTTCTCGGCCAAATGGTATCCCTATCCCTGGCCCAACGCGATCAACGTCGCGGGGCCGGCGGCGGGAATGGAATATCCCGGCATCGTGTTCGACGGTATCGACGACGCGGGGAAGCAGCTGTTCTGGATCACCGCGCACGAGATCGGGCATAGCTGGTTCCCGATGATCGTCGGCTTCGACGAGCGCCGTCATGCCTGGATGGACGAAGGCTTCAACACCTTCATCGACACCTATGAATCGGACGAGTTCAACAAAGGCGAATATGCGCCCAAGCGCGACAGCGAGTTCGCGCCCGGCGGCGGCAATCCGGTGGATGAGATCCTGCCGGTGCTGGCCGACAGCCAGGCGCCGCCGATCCTGTCACGCTCGGACACGGTGATCGAGCGGTATCGACACCCGGTCACCTATTTCAAATCGGCGCTGGGGCTGAAGCTGCTGCGCGAACAGATATTGGGGCCGACGCGCTTCGACCACGCATTCCGGCGCTTCGTTGCCGCCTGGGCGTTCAAACACCCCAAGCCGGCCGATTTCTTTCGTGCGATGGAAAGCGAGGCCGGTGAGGATCTCTCCTGGTGGTGGCGTGGCTGGTACGCCGAAAACTGGCAGATGGATCTGGCGGTGGCCGGGATCGAGCGCGGCAAGGGTGGCGAGCCGCTGGTGCGGGTGGAAGCGCGCGACAAGCTGGTGATGCCGGCGACGCTGCGCATCACTTATGCCGATGGGCGTACCAGGGATGTGGCACTGCCGGCGGAGACGTGGATCCGGCAAGGGTCCGTCGCGGTCGCGGTGCCGCCCGGCGAGGTTCGCAGCGCCGAGATCGACCCCGACCATGCGCTGCCCGATCGCGACCGCAGCAATAACCGCAAGACCGCCTGAGCCCCGCGCCACCATTCGAGGAATCCATGAAGCGTCACCTGACCCACATCGCTCTCCCGCTCGCCGCACTTCTCGCGACGGCCACCGGCTCGGCGCAGCAGGCCGCATCCGGGCGCGTCACGCCGATGACCCCGGACGTGGTGCCGCATTACGAGCAGATGCTGCCCTCGGCCGACTTCATCAGGCGCGAGGCGATGATCCCGATGCGCGACGGCACCAAGCTGTACACCATCATCATGATGAAGAAGGGCACGGCCAAGGCGCCCATCCTGCTGTCGCGCACCCCCTATGACGCGCATGGCTCGGCGCATCGGGTCGCCAGCCAGCGCCTGGTCGACAATCTCGACGTGATGGACACCGAGTTCGCCGACGACGGCTATATCATCGTCCATCAGGATATTCGGGGCATGCACCGCTCGGAGGGCCAGTACGTCATGAACCGGCCGATCGCGGGCCCGCTCAACGACACCGGCATCGATGAGTCCACCGATGCCTATGACACGATCGACTGGCTGGTGAAGAACACGCCGGAGACGAATGGCAAGGTCGGGATCATCGGTTCGTCCTATCTCGGTTTCACCGCGCTGATGGCGCTCATCAACCCGCATCCCGCCCTCAAGGCGGCCGTGCCGGAAAGTCCGATGGTGGACGGCTGGATGGGGGACGACTGGTTCCACAACGGCGCGTTCCGCATCAGTTCGTTCGATTATGCAGTGGGACAGGCGACCAACAAGGGCGATGGCGGAGGCGAGTTCGCGCTGGGCGGTGGCGATCAATATTCGCGCTATCTGGAGGCCGGATCGGCGGCGGACTTCGCCAGGTCGGTCGGCATCACAAACGTGCCCGGCGTGCGCAAATTCCTGGAGAACCCGGCCTACACCGAATTCTGGTCCTTGCAGGCGGTCGACAAGTGGCTTGCCGCGCGTCCGCTGACCGTGCCGGTGATGCTGGAGGTGGGCCAGTGGGATCAGGAAGACAGCTACGGCGCGCCCGCCGTCTATCGGGCACTGGAGCCCAAGGACACGAACAATGACAAGGTGACGCTCGTCATCGGTCCGTGGCGGCATTCCGGTGCCAATCACGGCGGCTGGAGCCTGGGCGCGCTGGACTTTGCCGGCGACACGGCCCGCGAGTGGCGGGTGAAGTGGCTGAAGCCGTTCTTCGACCATCACTTGAAGGACGCGCCCGACCCCCGGACCCCGCCGGTGCTCACCTATGCCACCGGCATCAACGAATGGCAGACATCGCCGCACTGGCCGATGGGCACAGCCACACCGCTTTACCTGGGCGCGAGCGGCACCGCCGGCTTCGTCAAGCCGGCAGCGGTGGGGCATGACGAATATGTCAGCGATCCCGCGCACCCCGTGCCGTTCATTCCGCGGCCGATCGACATGAGCGACGCGACGCAGTGGAAGCCGTGGCTGGTGCATGACCAGCGCTTCGTCTCCGATCGTCCGGACATTGCCGCGTGGAAGACGGCGCCGCTCGACAAGCCCGTTCATATCATGGGCGCACCACAGGTGGAGCTGTTCGCATCGACCAGCGGCACCGACAGCGACTGGGTGGTGAAGCTGATCGACGTCTATCCGAACGATGTGCCCGAGCCCGCCAATCAGGGTGGGCGGCCTTCGATGGCGGGCTATGAGTTGCCGATCGGGATCGAGATTTTCCGCGGCCGCTACGTAAAGAGCTTCAGCAAGCCGACCGCGCTGACGCCCGGCAAGGTGGAACACTACACCTGGGCCTTGCCCAACGTGAACCATGTGTTCCTGCCGGGGCACCGCATCATGGTGCAGGTCCAGTCGAGCCTGTTCCCGCTCTACGACCGCAATCCGCAGACGTTCGTTCCCAACATCATGTACGCCAAGGCAGGCGATTATCATGCCGCGACGCAACGGGTTTGGCGCGGTGGGACGCAGGCCAGCGCGATCATGCTGCCGGTCGTTCCATAGCCGCGTGGCGGCCGACGCGACGGGCGTGACAATCCGCGCGGAAGGCTCCCGCGCGGTGCGGCACGACAAGATCGCCGAAAGCCCCATGACAGGCTTGAACCCGTTTCCGCGTGGTTACCCGCCCGGGTGCGCGCAGCGTTGCGGAGGGGTGGGGTATCGGAGTGCGAGTGGCGCCTTGATGCGCCCGAAACCGATGCGCAGCGCATGTTTGTCCGCCGCCTGCCGCGGCGGTGACCAGCGCCAGTAAGGGCAGGCGCGCGTTAGCGGTCGAGGCTCGGCATGACGCGCTGTGCGATCAGCGCTTCCTCGGCGGCGCACCCTTGCGGTTTGGGCGTCGCTGGGTCGGCGCGCAGCCTGGTCATCTCCTCGCGTGCGGCGGCGAGATCCTGCTGATAGGCGGGCTTGGTGCGTACCAGCGCCATGGTCGCGCTGGCTGAGAGCATCCCGCCTTCCACCGCGCTTTCGTTATGCGCGCCACAGACGAAGCGACTGTCGCCATAGGCGCGTCCCCGGCGCAGGATCGGCCCGGCGCGATCGGGCGCCAGTTCGGTGAGGATCAGCGCCCATGTCCAGCCCCAAGTGGTATGGCCGGAAGGATAATCGAAACTGTCGGCAAGCTGCGCGACCGGTTGGCACACCCTTCCCTTGTCCTGATGAAAGGGGCGGGGACGGCGGTATACATTCTTGGCGATGTTGGTCTGGCCGGCGGTATCGGCCCCGGCGCGTGAGACCAGCCGGAGTGTCGCCGGCGCATTCTCCGGCGTCAGCGCGACGCCGACGGCGCAGCTGAAATCGCGCATCAGCGCCGGCCGCGAGGTATCGACATCGCTGGTCGCCAATTGCCAGCGCGGCGTATCCACCAGCTTGCGTGTCGCGCGGAAGATCTTGCGATCGGTATCATAGCGCGGATCGCCCTTGCGCGGGGCAGGCTCGATCACCTGCGTCACGTCGAACTCGCCGGGGGTGAGATAGCCGGGATAGTCCTGCTTCGCTGCACTACCGCTCGCGCCAGAGGTGATCAGCAGCGCGCATGCGACGATCGCCACGGAGCGCAGCGGACGGCGGTTGGCAGGTAAAGGAAGTGCGCTCATGGTGCCGGTCTCGTCGGTTGGGCCTGCACGTTACCTTGTATCATTTCGCGCGAGCCGACAACGGGGGTGGGCGGCTTTTGTGGATGGTGGCGGGATAATCAGCGGCCAGCGGTACCCTCTGGTTGAATGGCCTGATAAAGCTTCGCGAGCAGATAGGGCAGGCCCATCCTCTGCCGCCGCGACAGCAGGTTTGACCATGCTCGTTTCCGCGACGCTACGCTACCGCCAGAAAGGCCTTTCGGGCGTTGATCGTCGACCGGGCCGCGGTACGTTGATCCAAGAACGCGCGCATGGCCGCGACCAGTTCGATCGAGTCCCGGCGATAGGCGTGCCAGGAGAGGATGAGGTCGCGACCGCTCCAGCGCGTGATATGTGCCGAATAGCGTGACCGCAGCTGGGTAAGGTGGCTGAACAACGCGCGCTGTTCGTCCTGATCGGCGTTGGCGACCCCCAGCGCTGCCAGATCCTCGATGCGCCCGCGCTCGCCGGCGACGAACTGGTTGACGGAACGGGCGAGCCGTACACGGGCCTGACCGAACGCGGCCATGTCGGCTGGCAATTCGATCGGCAAAAGTTGCTCGAACGCGATGAGAGCGGCCCTGAGCTCATCGAATTCCACTTCGGTCTGACGCAATTGGTATCTCCGGAATATGCCGAGGCACTATTCAGGGGGCGCCTAACCATCGGTTAACAGAATGCGACGATCTGTGACCCGCCGTCGTCCGTAACCGGAACCGACGTCGACGAGCCTGCCCGTGCAGGGGCGCCAATGCCTCCCGCGCGGTGACGGCGGTGATCGGCGGTGCTCAGTGGAAGGCCGGCAGCCGACGCAGCTTTCTCATCGTGATGCTGGAGCGGTCTTCGCGCTCGACCTTCCTCAGCCAATCGTTGGGGATAGCTGCCGGCGGCAGCGGCGGTCGAGGCACCGAAATCATGAGGCCGTAGGGAGATGGGCAGAACGCAGTGGAGGCGTCGCTCCTCAGCGCGATGATTGCCATCTCCCTCGACACTGGCGTGATGGGGTGCGGCCATTGGTCGTGGTCCGTCGTGCGCCAGGCGGGCAGGCCACGACAAATGGCCTGCTCCCTACATCGGCTTTGCGCCAGGCGTTCCGCACTTCGCGAACTGGCCTTTCGCGTTCTTGCATTTGGTCGCCTTGGCCGGGGCGGTGGGGCACTTCACGAACTTGCCCGTCTTCGGGTCCTTGCACGGTGCGGCCAGTGCTGGCGCAGATCCGGCGACGAGGGTCAGCGCAGCGGCTACAGTCATCAGGGAACGCATAGGTCATCCTCCTGCCCGGCCATCGGGCTGTGGGAGGCTATGTCATTGCGTTTCGTCATCAAACCCAATTTGGGTAATGCGGCTTTCGCCGGGAAGCCAGATTGTGGGAATGCTGCTTTCCGTTCGTATCGACTGTGTTGGCGTCGCTATCCGGAACCACGCTTGGATGCGGGAGGCAATGGCATAGCCGTGCCAACGTCAGCCGGGCAGGGCCGCCCCCCACGATCGCAACTCGCTGCCCGTACAGAACATGGGCGGCGGGCAGGTGGCGATTGTCACGCATGTGCCATGCCGCCGTCGACAGTGATCTCGGCGCCGGTCGTGAAGCTGGAGGCGTCGGACGCAAGAAAAAGTATCGCCTCGGCGACCTCTTCCGCTCGGCCCCAGCGATGCATCGGCACGAGCTGGCCCGTGACGTAGGCGTTTGCGTTGCCATCGGCGGTAGCCGCCGCGGTAAGCGGCGTATCGATCGGCCCCGGCGCCACGACGTTGACCCGAATGCCGCGCTCGAGAAGATCGGGACTGGTCCCCGCGTTGCGCGCGAACGAGCGGATGAAGCCCTTGCTGCCTGCGTAAAGGGGATCGCCCGGCTGCCCTTTGCGACCGGCTACCGACCCGACAAACACGACCGAAGCGCCGTTGGCGAGAAGCGGTAGCGCGTGGACGAACGAGAACACAGCCCCGCGGCAGTTCACGTCCATCAACCGGCTATAGCCTGCCATTGTGAGGTCGCCAATGTCGGGCGCGTTGGACACACCTGCGCTAACGACCAGAATGTCGAGCCGGCGGTGCAGGTCGCGGATCCGATCCATGAGAAGTGCAATGGCGTCCGGATTGGCGACGTCGCAGGCGATGACCTCACCACGATCGCCCAAGGCGGCGGCGGCGGCGGCCAGCCCATCGCGGGACCGCCCGATAGCGATGACATGCGCTCCCGCCGAAGCGAGTCGCTTTGTGGCAGCGAGGCCTATCCCGCTCGTAGCGCCCGTGATGAGGGCGATTTTATTCTGGAGATGCATCATTGTCTCTCGCAATGCGCCCAATGGCGACTTATCAACACTTGTTGATTATCAGCGCTTGAAGGGGGCAACCTGCAATGTCAACGGCCGTTGATAAGCCGCCGAGGCGATCGCGGACGTCGTCTGGCGAAATGAGGAAGCGTATTCTCGATGCGGCCGCTCGCATCTTCAGTCGTGCGGGCTACGATGCAGTCGGCATGCGCGAGATCGCCGCGGCTGCCGATACCGACCCGGCGATCGTGATGCGACTGTTCGGCTCCAAGGCCGGCCTGTTTTCAGAGGTCGCGGCCGCTCGGTTCGGCAGTGAGGATGTGTTTGACGGGCCGTTGGCGACACTAGGAGCACGTCTAGCGGGTCACCTCATGCTTCCTTATTCCCGCGCCCGCGAAGACGGAGAGCCCGACGACTTCCGATTCCTGCTGCGTTCCGCGACCAGCCTGGACGCCGCACCAATCCTTTCGGCCGCACTTCAGACCGCGTTGGTCCAACCGCTCGGTCGGCGCATCGGATCACCCGACGGCGAGGTGCGAGCAGCCCTCGTCGTTGCCCAGGTCTTGGGATTCGCGACTTTGCGCTTCGCGCTCGGATCACCGCCGATCGAGGAAGCCGACGTTGCGGTCACCACCGATCGCCTGGCTCGCCTGATCCAGCTGTGCATCGATGGCTGAACGCTCGGATGCCGTTCACTACCGCCGACAAACAGCCACGCCGATGCGAGTGGACCCGTCCAAGGGCCGCCTACAGCATCGAACTCGTCTCCGTTCCTCAACGACATTGGGGTAAGCCGTGGATCGCCTCAAGGGACTCAAGACATTCACCCGCATGGTTCAGACGGGCAGAGTTCCCCGCCTCGAAGACCATCTCCGCCGCCTTGGTCGATGCGGAACCAGGCGCGCTTCGCGAGCTGGACTGGCACCCGAATGGCGATGAGTGGCAATACTATGTCGAGGGGCAGGGCCGGATGACTGTTTCCGCCAGTGAGTCAAAGGCCCGCACCTTTGACTATCAGGCTGGCGACGTCGGCTATGTGCCCCGCGCTATGGGGCACTTCGTCGAGAACACCGGCAGGACACGGTTGCGCTTTCTGGAAGTGTTCCGCGCACCTGTTTTCCAGGACGTGTCGCTGACCCAGTGGCTGGCGCTTACGCCGCACCGGCTCGTCCAATCACACCTGAATATCAACCATGCGATCATCAATGGCCTGCCGACGGTCAAACATCCTGTGATCGGCTGATCAGTTCCTCAGAAGGAGATACCGGAATGCGCCTTTTCCAAACAGCGTCGACAGCCTTTGCGCTCTTCGTGGCGACAGCGGCGAGTGCCTCGACCATATTGCTGAAGGCAGGTGACTACGGCGACACGAGTTTTGCCTGCAATCAAGAACCGAACGCCGGCATCGCGTCGTTCGACGGACGTAACTTCTCCTACGCCCACGCCAGCCGGTGCACCGACACGGTGAAGGCGAGATCTGCAGGGGTGCTTACCGTTTCCGAGACGTGCCGCGCTCTCGGCGATGGTAGCCCGGCGAAGCCCGACACCATGACGTTCAAGATGCGCCTGAAGGGCCCCGAACGCTTCGACCTCATCAAGGGTAACGTCAGCAGGACGTTCCGCCGCTGCGGCGCGCTCGGCTATTTTGACAAGCATTGATGCCACCGGCGCCATGACCGGCCGGCGCGCGTGGGAGGATAGACGACGGCGCTGCGACGGCGGAGCCGATCGTCTCTACCACGCCCGCGTCGGCACATGCTGACGGCGTGCGTCGTCCCGTATGGATAATGGGCGTGGGGGCCGCGATCGTCGCTACCTTGGCGAGTGAGGGCGCAGGGGTTTTCACGGCGGCGCGGTCACGACCTGATGACCTTGACGACGGCATCGGGTTCATCGCCGCTGACATATCGGGTCCCGAGGGGGTCGTCGCGGTCGCGGAGGCGGCGTGGCTCGGCGCCATCGATGGCATAGTCCGCGTCGTCAGCGTCGCGCCGGGCTTCGTACGGACGGGTGCGGCGGAAGCGTTGATACAACGCATCGCCGGCAGGCTTGGTGGCGATCGGTAAGCCGCCTTGTCCAAGCTGGTGGACTCGCTCGGGAGCCTCCCGCTTGGCCGGCCGGCGGAGCCACAGCAGGTCGCGGACCTCGTGGCATTCCTCCTTTCTGATCGGGCATCGGTGCTGACCGGCCATGAATACGCCATCGGCGGCGGCACGATATCCACCATCTAAGCGCACTCGTCTGCCCAGCGTCATGAGACCCTTAGAAGCAGTTTGCCGACTGTTGCCCGGGATTCCAAATCAGCATGCGCCTGGGCGGCTTCGGAAAGCGGATAGACGTTGCCGATCACGATCTTGAGCGCGCCGCTGCGGATCCACTCGAACAGCTCGCTCGATCGCGCCAGCAGATCCTCGCGTGTCGAAAGTGAGTCCGAGAAGATGGGAAACCCGACCTTCACGCTCTTTTTCAAGGTGGCAACGTTGATTGGTGGCGGCGCGCCGAGAACGGGACCGAAATAGGCAAGCGTCCCCAATGGCCGCAGGGAAGCGAGCGAGTCCTCGAATGTCGTGGCGCCGGACCCGTCAAACACGACGTTGACGCCCTTTCCGTCAGTCAGATCGGCAACCCGCTTGGCGAAATTGCCTTCGACATCGACGATCACGTGATCCGCGCCGGCGCGCCTGGCCGCGGCGACCTTGCCCTCGCTCGATACGCGGCCAATCACGGTTCCCCCACGCATCTTCACCAGACCCGTCAGCAGGCTTCCAAGTCCCCCTGCCGCCGCATGGATGAGTGCGATGTCTCCGGCTTGGGTGGCGTAGAACCGGGTTGCGATATGGCTGGCGGTAAGACCCTGCATCATCGCGGCGGCGGCGACATCGTCAGCGATGTCACCGGGTATCGGGACCAGCGCCGGGGCCGGTGCGATCAGTCGGCTGGCGTAGCTCCCGGGCGCATAGACCCACGCAACCCGATCACCGGACTTAAGGTCAGTCACGCCGGCACCCACCGCGGCGACGACACCCGAGCCCTCCACGCCCGGGACGAAAGGGGGTGTCCGATCACGCCAGAGTGTCCCCGAGCGCACGCCGGTGTCCATGAAGTTCACGCCTGCGTAGCGGACGTCGACGAGAACCTGCCCGGGTCCAGGTTCACCCACATCGATCGTGTCTGGAGCGAGTTCCTCTGGGCCACCGTGGCGTCGCAGCATGATAGCGGTCATCTAGAATTCCTTTTTGAATGATCGTTCAAATTTCGAGAAAAAATTAAGTGAGTGCTCTCAGCGCCATGGCCGCGACCGATCGGAGTGCCGTTTCCGGTGCCCCGCCGCGAGCCGCGAGCTTGATCGAAGACAGGGTCGCGATCAGAAAGTCGGTTGCGTCTTCGATGTCGATATCGGCTGCGATGTCCCCGGCGGCTTGACCGTCCCGAATGCGCTCGGACAGCGCGCCGCTCAGTGCGATGTGGGCTGACCGAGAGATTTCCTGAACCTCCAGCGACAGGCAGCCGAACTCACTGGTAGCCGACAGGCCAAGGCAGGACGGGGCACGCGCCGCGTCCTCTGCAAATGCGCTCAAATGCGCTCTCAGCCCGTCGATCGCCCTAGTTGGACGCTTCAGATCGGCAAGCTGCTTGCCGACGCTCGCCTGCGTATAGTGTCGGAGAGCAGTCAGGTAGAGACGCCACTTGTCACCATAGGTGTCGTACATGCTCTGCCGGCCGATCCCCATCGCCTTGGAGAGCATCTGCGCCGAGGTGCCCTCGAAGCCGTGATCGGCAAATTCTCCTATCGCAGCGTCCAGTGCGACGCGCTCATCGAAGGTTTTGGGTCGGGGCATGCATGCGAAGATAAGGATATTGGAACGATCATTCAAGCATCATCGGCTCTAGGTGTCCAGTCCCAAGAGCCACGTCAGGCCCCGGAAGGATGACCGGCGGGTGCTGAGCGGGTTCGTCTTCGTCAACCGCAACCGGGCTGCGCTGGCGAGATGCGCCCAGCGCCTATGGTCCCCACAAGACGCTGCACAACCGTTTGAAGCGCTGGGGCGAGCGCGGCGTGTTCACGCGCATGATGAAGGGGCTGGCTGCGGGCGATGCAGAGCCGAAGACCATTATGATCGACGCGACCTACCTGAAGGCGCACCGCACGGCATCGAGATTGCGGGTTAAACAGGGGATCTTGGCCGCCTGATCGGACGCACTACGATCGCTGTCCTACAGCCTTCTTCGCCGCCATCGCCCTCGCCGCCACTGTCATCTTCTGGCTGTGATCAACGAGTCCTGACCCTGATTGCTGGCGGCGGCGGTAACGTCCTGATCTCCTTGCCGAGCTCGTCGAGCTTGCGCTCCGCGTAGGTCAGCAAGCCCCAGCGTTGCTCTCGCGAACCATCTGCTCGGCGAGCGAAAGGGTGATCGTCGCGCAGATCTTCGTAGGCGGGGTCAGCCCGTCGGCCAGCAGCAGGTCATCAAAAAACCGGCGGGTCGGGGTACCGACAACCCAGCTTTCTTCCACAAGCTCGACGAGCGTCGTGGCAGTATGGGCGCGGGGATGCGCGCGGCGTGTTCGACCTCGCGCGCAGCCGGGGCGACAGGCTGGTGCTGGAATGCCCATTCATGGCAGCATGGTTCGCGAAACATACCGATGACGCCGACGTGGTGGCGGGCTGAAGGGACGGCGACGATGACCGATGCAATCGAACTGGAGATCGAACAGCGCCGCCGCGACCTGGGCGGCGGGATCGAGGTGGGCCGCGTACTGCCCTTCGCGAAGCGGCGGATGGTCGGGCCGTTCGTGTTCTTCGATCACATGGGTCCGATCGACGTCGCACCGGGTGCGCCGCGCAGCATCGACGTTCGCCCGCATCCGCATATCGGCCTGGCAACCGTCACCTATCTGTTCTCGGGCGAGATGATGCACCGCGACAGCCTGGGCTATGAACAGGCGGTGCGCCCACAGGAGGTCAACTGGATGACCGCGGGCCGCGGCATTACCCACAGTGAACGGTTCGAGAAGGGCCGCGCGGTCGGCGATCGCCTGCACGGTATCCAGGCGTGGGTCGCGCTGCCGGTCGAGCATGAGGAAACCGCGCCCGCCTTCTCGCATCACGAGGGCGCGGACCTGCCGCAATGGAGCGACGCGGGCGTGCACGGCCAGCTCATCGCCGGCAGCGCCTATGGCCTGACCGCAAACGTGAGGACCCATTCGCCGCTGTTCTACGCGCACCTCGATATCGAGGCGGGTGCGACGGCCGAACTCCCCGCCGGCCACGCCGAACGCGCGATCTACATCGCGACCGGATCGGTCGAACTGGACGGGCGTCTATATGAGGCCGGGCGGATGCTGGTGCTTTCCTCGACCGCATCGCATGTACGCGCAGTGGAGCGGGCCACCGTAATGGTGCTGGGTGGCGCGCCGCTGGGCGAACGCTTCCTGTTCTGGAACTTCGTGTCGTCGTCGAAGGATCGACTGGAGCAGGCCGCGTCCGACTGGAAGGCAGGCCGCATGAAGCTGCCCGACGCCGACGATCAGGAATTCATCCCGCTACCCGACGAACCCGCGCCGCCTGCTCCCGCTATGTCGTGAGAACAGGCATTTCGTGGACATTGAAACTAGGGTGAGCTTTCGGAAAACGAACGGCGGTCGGGACGGCCGAGGCCGTCTCCATTGGAATCGAGTCTTGGGGAAGCGTATCGGTGTCAGTGTAGAGTGTCGGCGATACGCTGCGGCAATGCTTGATCATATGCGTCGCCATCAATCGCGGCTTGCGACAGCGTTCGCAGGATGACCCCGGCGCCGGGCAGATTGTCCCCGCGCGACAATGCTCTCCGGTTCCACAATCCGCCGCGGATCACGGCGCGGCGGCACTGAAAGAAGACGCTGTTCACGGAGATGCGAAGGATCGACATCGGCAGTTGCCCTGCTATCGCGAAACGGGCGAGTTGATCCGGGTTTGCCAGATCGGGATCGCCGCTCGGCCCGCAACCGAACGTCGCCGGGGACGGCATCCGGCACGTCGATGTGGAAGGGACGCCGACCAATCATCGTGCTTCCGCGCGGACCGTTATCCGGGCAACGTCCTCCCGAGGAAGTCGCGCATAAGCCGCGCGATCTCTTGATGGTGCGTCTCCAGGGCGAAATGCCCAGCGTCCAGAAGATGGATTTCGGCAGCGGGAAGATCATGCAGATAGGCGTAGGCACCGGCAGGGATGAATGCCGGGTCGTGCTTGCCCCATACGGCCAGCAACGGCGGTCGATGGCGGCGGAAATACTCCTGGAAGCGCGGATAGAGGGCGACGTTGGTGCGATAGTCGAGGATCAGGTCGAGCTGGATCTCCTCGGCGCCGGGCCGCGCCATATAGGCGATGTCGAGCTCGTACCCATCCGGTGGGAGGAGCGCCGGATCGGCGCCCGTGCCGTATTGCCAGTCGCGGATCGTATTGGGTGACAGCGAGGCCCGGCACGCTTCCCGGTTCGCGGCGCTGGGATCGCGCCAATAGGCCTGCCACGCGCCCCACTGGTCGCTGAACCCGTCCTTATAGGCATTGCCGTTCTGCGAGACGATGGCGGTGACCCGTTCCGGGTGCGCCATGGCCAGCCGCAGCCCGACCGGCGCGCCATAGTCGAAGACGTAGAGCGCATAGCGGGTCAGCCCGATCGCCTCGACGAATTTCTCCATCACCTCGGCGAGCGCGTCGAAGCTGTACGTGAAGCGACCACGCGGCGGTGCCTTGGTCTGACCGAAACCGGGCAGGTCGGGGGCGATCACGCGGTAGCGGTCGGCGAGTAGCGGGATCAGGTCGCGAAACATGTGGCTGGCTGACGGAAAGCCGTGGAGGAGCAGAATCACCGGCGCATCGGCCGGACCCGCCTCACGGTAGAAGATGTCGAGCTCGCCGACTTGGCGATCATGGTACTGGACAACGGGCATCAGCGGCTCCTTGGCGGCGGGCGTGGCGAGGGCGGTCGATGGAATCCCGGCGAGCATCGCGCCGCCGGACATCGCCTTGATCGCCGAACGTCGGTCGGGACGGATCATCATGCGTACCTCCTTCCCACCACGTAATCGTTGCATCGTTCGTGCATTAGCCTTGCGCGACGCCAAGCTTGCTTTCATCCTGCGCAACGATGGACCGATTGGAGGCGATGACGCTGTTCGTGGCTGCGGTGGATGGCGGCTCGCTCGCTGCCGCCGCGCGGCGCCACGGCCGGTCGGCGGCCGCGGTCACCCGCGCCATCGCCGGGCTGGAACGCGCGGCGGGCGAACCGCTGTTGCTGCGATCGACACGCCGGCTCGGGCTCACACCGGCAGGCGAACGCCATCTTGCAACCTGGCGCGACGTGCTGGCGCGCCTCGCCGACCTCGAACCCGCCGCCCCGGGCGCGCCGCTGCACGGCACCGTCCGATTGACGGCACCCGAGCTGTTTGGGCGCCGGTACGTCATGCCCGCAATCGAGCGCTTCGCCGCGGCTCACCCGCACCTGTCGGTCCGCGCCACGCTGAGCAACCAGATTGTCGACCTGATCGGCGACGGGATCGACCTGGCCGTGCGTCTGTCGCCGCTCGCGGATTCGGCGCTGGTCGTCACCCGTATCGGGCAGGTCCGATCGCTGCTCTGCGCGTCGCCGGCCTATCTTCACGCGACAGGCATGCCCGCCGATCCGTCCGACCTGACCCGCCACCGCTGCATCGGCCTCGACGCGAACGCGGAGGCCGAACGCTGGGCGTTCGCGCGCGGCGGGCGTGTGCGCACCGTACGGATCGCGCCCCGGTTCGCCGTCGATCATGCCGCCGCGGGCATCGACGCGGCGCTCCGCGGCCACGGCATCGTCCAGGCCCGCTCCTACCAGGTCGCGGAGCATCTGGCCTCGCGCAGGCTGGTACGGCTTCTGGAAGCATGGGAGCTGCCCCCCGTTCCGGCGCATGTCGTCCTGCCCGCCGGGCGATTGCCCGGCCCCGCGACGCGGGCGTTGATCGATTACCTCGTGCCCGCGCTTAGGAATGATCTGTCGGCGGTGGAGGCCGCGATGACGGCCTCGTCCGGCTGATCCGAAGTTCGGTGCCGCCGTCAGGCCGGGGTCATCGCCGCCAGCAGCTGATCGAACTGGTCATCACGCTAGGCGAAGCGGAACGGCCTAGGGTCAGGACTCATTGGTCATAGCCAGAAGATGACTGTGGCTGCGAGAGCGACGGCAGAGAAGAACGCCGTGGGGCAGCGATCGTAGCGAGTGGCAACGCGCCGCCAGTCCTTGAGACGGCCGAACATGATCTCGATGCGGCTGCGGCGCCGGTAGCGGCGTTTGTCGTATCTGACTGGGTCGTTGCGCGATCTGCGACCCGGAATGCAGGGCTGGATGCCCTTGGCCTGGAGAGCGTCCCTGAACCAATCAGCGTCGTAGCCGCGGTCGCCGAGGAGCCACTGCGCCTTTGGCAGGTCGTCCAGCAGCGCTGCCGCGCCAGTGTAGTCGCTGACCTGCCCGGCGGTCATGAAGAAGCTCAAGGGGCGGCCGTTCGCGTCGGCGACGGCATGGAGCTTGGTGTTCATGCCACCTTTCGTGCGGCCGATCAGGCGGCCGAGATCCCCTTTTTAACCCGCAGGCTGGATGCCGTGCGGTGCGCCTTCAAATAGGTCGCGTCGATCATGACGGTCTTCGGCTCGGCAGCCGCCGCAGCCATACCCTCCATCATCCGCATGAAAACGCCGGCCTCGCCCCAGCGTTTCCTCCGATTATACAGCGTCTTGTGTGGGCCGTAGTCCTTGGGCGCATCTCGCCACCGCAGACCGTTGCGGTTGACGAAGACGATGCCGCTCAACACCCGCCGATCATCGACGCGCGGCTTGCCGTGGCTCTTGGGAAAGAACGGCCGCAGCCGTTCCATCTGCTCGTCCGTCAGCCAAAACAAGTCGCTCATTCC